>Ga0247841_10002388_pt1 | contig 37780 bp, 25 predicted proteins | sample LaCruzMarch2015__2_FD_192410 | JGI IMG/M metagenome (GOLD analysis project Ga0247841, IMG submission 192410) | Freshwater microbial communities from meromictic Lake La Cruz, Castile-La Mancha, Spain - LaCruzMarch2015_18m | ecosystem: Environmental > Aquatic > Freshwater > Lake | place: Spain... | reverse complement strand
TAAGCCCATGCCAGGTTACATCTTTGTCTGTCAAAAAGGTTTTTCTGCAAAAAAGTTGGCAGTGCTTCATTCTATAGTGAATTAAAGAGGAGCTATAATGGAAAAAAGAAGTGTTTTTTTGCAGCTGATCCCATAGAAACCAGTTGAGTTCATTGTCTTGGCAGTAAGGGTTGTTATTTCCATTTCTTGTGTGTCCGTATTCATCACCCATAAACATCATAGGGGTGCCAATCGAACAAAAAAGTGCGAGCTCGAAATTTCTTATTTGTCTTTCTCTAAGCTGCAGAATCTTTCGGTTTGTAGTTTCCCCTTCAGCTCCACAATTCCAGCTTTCGTTGTCGTTTGCTCCATCTTTGTTCTCTTCCCCATTTTCGAGGTTGTGCTTATCTTGGTAGCTGACGAGATCTCTTAGTGTATATCCATCATGGGCAGTAATGAAATTAACACTATGATAGGGAAATCGATCCTTTCCATAAAGATCTTCAGAGCCGCAGAGGACTCTTGCAAAGTCACCCGCCTGACCGTCCGTTCCTTTAATAAACTTCCTTACTACATCTCGATATTTACCGTTCCACTCAGCCCATTTACCCCTGCCAGGGAATCTTCCTACTTGATAAAGTCCTCCTGCATCCCAAGCCTCAGCGATCCATTTAGTTTTTGCAAGAGTCGGTTCATTTAAAATTTCATCGATGAGGGGAGGGTCGGCAAGGGGAGTGCCATCAGGAGCTCTTGTAAGGATCGACGCTAGATCAAAGCGGAATCCATCTACGTGCATTTCGGTTACCCAATATTTCAAAGAATCGATAATCAGCTTTCTGACTGTCGGATGGTTGCAATTAAAGGTGTTGCCGGTACCTGAGAAATTTAAGTATTCTCCAGTAGGGGATAGCATGTAATACACTGCGTTATCTATCCCTTTAAATGAAAGAAAGGGGCCAGTTTTTCCACATTCAGCTGTATGGTTGTAAACTACATCGAGTATGATCTCTATGTTGTTTTTATGCAGCTCTCTTACTAGTGTTTTAAATTCGTCTATGGACGCTGTCCAATGCTTGCTGCTCGCGTATCTATTCATCGGGGAGAAGAAGTTGACTGTAGAATACCCCCAGAAATTATGGAGCCTTTTCTGAGTTTTAGGGTTTTTCAATAAATTTTCAGATTCGTTGAATTCAAAGATAGGAAGTAGCTCTACGGCATTGACTCCAAGACTTTTTAGATAGGGGATTTTTTCTATGATCCCTAAAAAAGTGCCAGGATGCTGAGCCTGGCTACTTTTATGTATGGTAAATCCTCTTGTATGCATCTCATACATGACAAGATTTTCTTGAGGGATTTCTGGGCGGCTAGTTCCTTCCCAGTCAAAGGGGGGATCACATATGACTCTACTTCTTGGCTGGTAAATATTTTCATGGGCAAGGGTATCCCCCCAGACATTGGAAGTTGCCATGCCTTTGGAGTACGGATCAGATACATACCGTTTTTTATCAAAGATCTTCCCTTTCTCAGGATTCTCTGGTCCGTCTACTTTGTAAGCATACTCTACTTCTTTGGGTAGTCCCTGAATAGATATATGCCAAACGTTTCCTGCTTTATTGACTTTGGGGTCGAGTTCTATGTCAAAAAAAGGGTGATCTGTTCTCGGAGCAAAAAGGAAAAGGTGGAGGCCTGTAGCATTTTCCGATGCTAAGGCAAAGTTAGTGACTGATCCTCTTTTCGATACTCCAAGAGGTGTAGGGTTTCCTTTTTGAGTGGAATAGCGAGAGTTCATGTCATGCCTATTTTTTTTATAGTACTTTATTTTCTCAGAGAAACGCGATGGATTTTTCTAGCTGTTGTTAAACTTGTTGAATCATAAAAATTATTAACATACAATGAAATTTACAGAATAAGAGATCCGTTTCGAAACGCAGAAGAAAACTTTTGTGCAGACTGTAAGGTACATCAAATTTTTCAGTATTTTACATTTTTGTTGCTATTTTTCCTCCCGATTGGAAAACTCAGTTCTTTAAATTTTAAGTAAAAATTGGTAGTAACATTTAAAAGGAGGACGTATCCATGTCATTAGAAAATGCAAAGGCCAATCTAAAAGAATTCGGTAAAGAGCTAAATCTAGAGTTGGTTTTTGATGAAAACTATACGTGTATTCTAGGCATTGATAATACCTTTTCCCTTCACGTCACATACGAGCCAAATTCTGATAGGCTATATCTCTATTCCCCTATCCTAGACGGACTTCCAAAAGACGATAAAATACGTCTTAAGCTTTATGAAGCATTGCTTGAAGGATCTATGCTCGGTGGTCAAATGGCTGGTGGCGGAATCGGCGTAGCTGTTCCTGAAGAACTTATTCTGATGCACTGTGTATTAGAAATGGGAATGGGTGCAGATGCATCTTCTCTTAGACGTTTTGCTCCTCTCTTTGTAGAGTCTGTAGAAAAGTGGAGAGAAAAAGCGAAGAACGTTCTCGAAGGAAGAGATATTCCAAAAGATTTACCTTCTGGTCCAACACCTGGCAAACCAGGCGAGAGATTCATCAAAATTTAAAGGCTACTCTTTAGAGTATGATATGAAACCAGGTTAGTAGGCTAAAAGCCTAAAGCCTGGTTTTTTTTTGTCTGTGCAGAGTATATCGTGCAAAGAGGTGAGGGATCGTATGGCTGAGGTGATCAATCAAGTAGCATTTAAGTCCAAGAAATATACCCTAACACGTCACGGTTCTGCCGTAGTTGTTCTATTGTCCTTAGAGGAATGGACTGCTATGGAGAAGCTGATCGAAAAAAGGGAAGACGAAGAAGATATCCGAGATGCAGAGGTTGCTCTTAAGAAACACTCTGGCAAAAGAGGCATATCTCTTAAAACCATGAAAAAGAAGCTTGGCATGTAGATGTGCAAAATCACCTTTATTAGTGGTCTTCAAAAAGATCTTTAGGCGATCCCAAAAGCAGATCAAAATCGGATTATCAAGAAGATTGAAACTCTAGCTAACGATCCATTGCCCTCGGGATGTAAGGCTCTACAAGGTGAACTTTCCGGACTTCATAGAATTAGATCGGGCTGGTATCGTATTGTCTATAGCGTCGATAATGAGAAAGTGACAATTCTCATAGTTAAAATAGGTCATAGAAGCTCTATCTATCATTAGAGCTGTGCCGTTGCAGCCTTCTGTGGGCTTTTTTCTGCAAAGAGTGCAAATAGCCTAGCTGAAACCACTTTAGTGACAGCCGCCGTTGCATGACCAATCATATTTGCAGTAATTACATGCATCCCTCCAAAAATACTAAGTCCCAGGCTTGCTGTAACAAGTGCGACACTCGCAAGTGTTTCACTAGCGTTCCAAGTTGTACTAACTCCATTTGCAGAAAGTCCCTGCAGAGCTGAGGGTAGACCGATGTAAGTACCTAGTACCTTACGAAGAGTGATAAGTCCTGCCCAATCACCGCTCGGGATATTCGTCAGAATGCCCATAGCGCATGTATGTACTCCATACACGAGTCCTTTTAAAAGACTGCCCGGCACAAATTCAAAAGCAACTCTTCCTGCAAGTGTAAGTAGAGACATCCCTACCAGAGGGGATACCCATGCAATGCTACTTAAGGTGAGGGGGTTATCACCTGACAAATTATGAACCATCATAGAGGGATAAAATAGGGGCAGTGCAAGGGTCGTTTGGCAAAGGCTCTGACTGAGTAGTCCAGCACTTGCAAAAGCTAAGCTACTTGGGGTGTAAAGAGATTGGCCTATAACATCTAGGGCATTTGCAATCGAAAATTCACTTGAGCATCCTATTGGATTTATAAGAGCCTCATTGTATGTATAGAAGAGAAATAGTTTGTAAAATTGGAGCTGAATCTACCAAAATGGTTTGAATTTATCAATTCTTAACAAAGTGAATGTGGCTTAAGAACTTTCTTTGTTGAAAGATTTTAATACATTCAGCGATGGAGCCATTTAGGAAAGATCCGGTGTGGATAGATAAAAGAGCTTAATGAGTAGCCGAAGTGGAGAAACAAAGAATAAAGAATACATTCTCAAGATTTAGCTGAACATCGAAATGTTTTATTCAAAATTGACTGGTTAAACTGTTAATTTCGTGGCCACGGACCCCGATTGAATGGACGAGATACTGAATCGGGGCCTGGAGGTGGAGGCGGAAGAGGTGGCGGAACGATCGCAATGCCGAAGGGAAAGCTCCCTCCAACTTGGTTCACGGTTGCTATAATGGTATTGCTTGAGGTATTGATCACCGATACTGTGTGTGTAGAGTAATTTGCTACATAGACGTAGGTGCCATCTGGGGTGATAGCAAGGTCATTGGGATTGCTTCCTGCAGCTAGAGGCACGGTTGTAATAATGGCATTACTTGAGGTGTTGATCACCGTTACCGAGTTACCACCGTTGTTTACTACATAGGCGTAGTATCCATTGGGGGTGACAGCAATAGCATTCGGGCTCATCCCTAAAGCCAGAGTCAATGTAGCTATAATGGTATTGCTTATAGTATTGATCACGAATACTTGGGCTAAGGGACTGTGATTTGCTACATAGCCGTAATATCCATTTGGGGTGATTGCAACGCCGTAGGGGCCTCCACTTAGAGGAACGGTCGCAATAATGGTATGACTTATGGTGTTGATCACCGATACCGTGTTATTATTGTAATTTGTTACATAGGCGTAGTATTCATATGGGGTAATTGCAACGCTGGTAGGGTTGCTACCTGAAGCGAGAATCACGGTTGCTATAACAGTATTGCTTGAGGTGTTGATCACTGAAACACTGTTTGTACTGGGATTTGCTACACAGGCATAGGTTCCATCTGGGGCGATTGCAATATCATAAGGTTGGCCTCCAGTCAAGGAGATAGTCGCTGTAACGATATCGCTTGAGGTGTTGATCACCGATACGGTGTTATTACCGTAATTTGCTACTTAGGCGTAGTATCCGTTTGGGGTAATTGCTATGCTGGTAGGTGAGCTTCCTCCAGATAGAGAAACAGTCGCTATGACGTATTGCTTATGGTATTGATCACTGATACGGTGTTATTACCGTAATTTGCTACGTAGGCGTAGTATCCAAAAGCCTCTACAGAAGAAATGAAGGAGTAAGTAACAAGTGGATAAGCTATTTTACTAAAGAGTTTTCGTAGAGTCTGGTTCATAAAAGATTTTCCTATGAGTAATCACGCTATATACAATTAAAAAAAATTATCCTTTCCTTCCTTTCATAGTCAAGAAAATATTATCGATTGTAAGTGCTAATAGTTAGCTCTCAACAAAAACTGATTGGTGTTGCTTTTCCCCATGAAGTTAGATATTTAGTTTCACCTGTTATTTCTCTACTTCCATATGATTAATGAGATTTGCAAAAAAATCTTTTGTCCACAGGTTTAGTTTTTCGGAATCAGTTATAAAAGACTTCATATCAGCTTTAGCACTTTCGAAATCCACTGTTTCGATTTTTTCTTTAAGCATTTGTATTAACCGTTCTCGATCCAGAGATTCATTAGGACCTAAATTTCCTGCTTGTTTCATGCAGGATTCCAGATAAGTAAGACTTAAGGGGATTTTTTTTTGAATATACCAAATAAGATCATACCAATCTCGGCCTTTTACCCGACCTTTCCACGCTCTATAGAGTAGCGCATGCATTTTTCCTGCAAAAAGATAGCTTTTTTTCAGAGTTAGGACGTAGAAAGAAACAGGACTTATAACGAGCTCGTTTTCGTATTGAGCGTGTGGGGGAGGATCTATATCTACTTCTAACTTAATTTTTATTTTCTCCTCTGGATTAGGTTTGTATGAGCCTGTTTCTTCTCCTATCGATAAGTACAATTCAAGAGTATTAATTTTCATGAAAGCAGAGACAACGCTGGTTTCAAAGCTTTTTACTTTCGTAGACACTTCCATGTTAAATCCAAACGAACGAAGTTCTTTTTCCATTCCTTCTAGGTACGGAGAAAAATCAAAATTAAGATCAGGTTTTATGAGAGTAAAATCTAAGTCTTCGCTAAAACGGTCAAGGCCATATAATATTCTGAGAGCTGTACCACCATAAAAGGCTGCTTTTTCGAAAAAACCATGCCTTTCAAGTCCTAGCAGCGCCGTTTGCTGGAGAATTTCTCTTATTTGGGTCTGCTCACTGACTTTGGATTTTTTATATTTATCGAGGCTCGCTTGGATATTTTTGTGGGTCATAATAGTCCTAGAACTTGGCTTAAATTATTTACTGCGATCGATTTGTATCGACTGGCGATTTCATAGAGATGTCCTTTGTCTAAATTTTTCAAATCAGATTCTTCGATCCTTCTACCTTCAATAAGATCGATAAGCAGATCCTTGCCGGATAGGTCATGACTTTTCAAATGAATGAGATCTGCTAGGGCTTTTTCAGGCGTTGCAATAAGATAATTACCAAACCGGTTTTCCTTTTGTGTTATTCCTGTGCTATACCGATGATGAGAGAGTCCCACATAGTCAAAGTTACCAACTGGAGTGGAATAAGTTTTTGATTTTAGGCTTGAGACGCTAGTTACGACGTAAACACCTTCGGGTATAAGCCCATAAGTCGACAGAGCCCACTCATAACTGATATAGGAAGGTCCATAAAGTAAATTAGCTATTTGCTCGTAGGGGACAGGGTTGTCTTTAATTTTTTCACTAATAAGAAAAAAACCGTTTTTTAAGCGTATCAAATCACCCGATTTAACAAGCCTAGAGAGGAAATCATTAGGATTTGTATAGTCGGTTAAAAAAGGCTTTAGATTTCCTGCCTGGATATAAGCTGTTTTTGAAAATTGAAGTAGGGGGTGCATGTCCACTTTCCTTGTATAAGCTTTATTATGCCAGATTCTCCAATTTTATTGGATTATTTAGTTCGTTTTTCTAAAAAAAATGCCAAAAAATCGAATTTTCTAAACATCGGAAATTTCCGTGGATATACTTATCATTCTGATAAGTAGGCGCTTAAGGGATAGAGGTCGAACGATGGAAATTTGGTGTCTCAAGAGGCGCAGAATAGATTGCTTGGTTTTTCTTTTCCAGATTCTCCAATTTTTTTGGAGAATCTGGAAAAGAAAATTCCCCATTGGTTCTTTTAAAAGCTTGGTATTCTTTAATTCGAACAGGTTCCTTAAGAACACTTAATCGGACAGAGACTCTAGTCTTTTATCCAGCATCTGGAGCGTTGCTACAAGCTCCCTATCATGAGATTCACACTTTTCTTTGATATTAGAGACGCTACTCATAACCGTTGAGTGATCCCTATGGAAGAATTGTCCGATCTGAGTAAAGGGCATTTTGATTTTGTTTCTGCAGAGGTACATGGCGAGCTGCCTTGGCAGCGCGCAGTCATGACTTTGTGATTTGCCTAAAATATCCTCGATTTTGATTCCATAAAAGTCTGCAACCGACTGTACGATCTTATGAGGATTGAGTACCTGCTCTTTTTCTTTTTGGATAAGATCGGAAAGCATGGTGCTAATATTTTTCTGAGTTAGCTGCAAGCTCGTATGGACAGCTTTTGAGCTGTGAGTGCGAAGAATGAGCGCTTCAATTGCTCTATGGAGGGATTTGAGTTGGTAGGAGAATGTCTCCAGGAGAAATTCGATCACATCTGGCTGGAGGGGAAAGTCCAGCAGCTGAAGTCTTTTTTGCAGCATCAGAATCAGATCGTCTTTTTCCAGTTTTTCCAGCTGCAGGGTAATGCCCCATTCAAAACGGCTGACAAGACGGGGCTCGATGTCTTGTAAAAAAGCAGGGGAGCAGTTGGCGCTGAGGACGATTTGTTTTCCTGCTGTATGCAGCGTATTGAAGGTATGGAAAAATTCTTCTTGTGTCGCAGTCTTCTTTGCAAGGATTTGCACATCATCGACGATAAGCACATCAGAGAGTCTATAAGCCTTGCGGAACTCTTGCATATTGCCAGAGCGGATAGCGCTAACGACATTTTCTGTGAAGGTTTCCATCTTTACATAGGAAACGGAGATATTTCTTTCATGTAGAGCGTGGGCAAGGGCCATGAGAAGGTGGGACTTGCCTGTGCCTGAAGCTCCATGGATGTAAATGGGATTGAACTGCCCGAGTTGCAACGCTTTGCTTGGATCTTTATTAAAACCAGAAAGAGAAGAAAATAGCTCAAAAGGTAGAGAAGAAGCTTTACCAGGTATAAAATGACTCATCGTAGCAAAAGGATCGAGTGAATCAACGGCTAGTTCAAAATGGGGTTTAATAGGAGGGGATAGTGCCGGGGTAGTTTTTTTTTCTTCTTTGGTTTCTAAAGAAGAAGAGGAGAGATGGATCTTAATGGGATTGAAATTATTGTTAACAAGCTGCTTTCTAGCTTTTGCTCTGATATGTTCTTCAAACCAGGCAATTTGAAAAGAGTCAGCAGCTTCTAGGTAAAGGTTGCCAGCATCAAAGTGCATTACCTTTAAACTGCGAAGCCACTTATCGACTGTTTCCGCCCCGAGATCGCTCTCGAGGGCGGTGAGAAAATGCTGCCATGCTTGCATGTTATTTGACTTGGCTATAAGCCTTATTTAACGCGTGTGATGGTAGGTCCGTTTTTAGGGAACTTTTTATTTGTCATCCACTGTTGCAATATACCGAGCGCCATGGAAGATAGCCAGTAAATATTAAGGCCCGATGGGAAGTGGTAGAACATGACGGTAAATACTACAACCATCACGTTACCCATCATCTTCTGCTGCTTCTGTTGATCGGAAAGAAGTCTCTTATCTTTCGGAAGAGGAGACGCTAGCTTCTGCTGCAAGTACATGACACCGCCAAGTAAAAAAGGCAGCAAGTGAAAATCAGATCCAAAGAATATGATTGGGTAGTTCCAGCTGAACAGAACATCTGGAGCTGTTAGGTTATCAATCCATCCTGGTATGAAGCTTGCGCCTCTAAGCTCGAAGGCTGATTTCAGAAGATCGAACATACCGATAAGGAAGGGGATCTGGATAAGAATTGGGAAGCATCCTGTAAGTGGGTTGACTCCTTTTTCTTTGTAAAGAGCGACCACTTCCATTTGAGATCTTTTTGGATCTTTCTTGTGTTTTTCTTGGATCGCTTGGATTTGTGGCGCGATCTGTTGCATTTTTAAAGAGGATTTCATCGACCAGCTGTTAAGCGGGTAGAGCATCACTCTTAAAGCAATAGTAAGAAAAATAATGGAAAAGCCCCATGAAGAAGTAATTTTATAGAAGAACTTCATCAGTATGAAGAGGAACTTAGCAAAAGGCTCAGAGATAAAGGAAAACCATCCTTCGAAGCTTATTGCTGCAGCATAGCGAGGAGTTTTTCCTGTTTCTGGATTTTTAAACGTTTGATCGAGCCTTTTTAAGATGTCATCTTCAAAAGGTCCTGCAAAAATTCTTAGTTTTGTAGGTTCAGATGAGGATTTTAAGGGAAGTTGCAGCTCGTATCCAGGGTATTTAGATGCTGGATACAGCTCATTTTGTGCATCGATGACAGTGATTCTACTTGGAGCTGATGCACCAGGGAGTTGGCTTGATGCAAAGCCAGACCCCATCTCTGTCAGAGGATCAACAATAAGGCCAAGGAAGCCGTTAGAGTTACATACCCACTCCGGAGATACAGGTGTCATGCTATTTTGCCCTTTAGGAAGAGAGACATCATCGATCACATTCTTTTGGTTTTTTACCATTAGGTACTTAATGGAAGGAGAGAAGTTGCCGGAAATCAGTTCTACTTCAGGAACGCCCGTTGTCATCCAAAGATTTTTTGTATCGCCATCGACTTTCACTTCTACTTCAAAACAGAAAGGCTGGCTTTCTGTGTTTTTTGGTAGAGTGTATGTCTTTGTAATACGTCTTTGTCCATCTGATCCTTGGAACTGGATAAGATCTTTTTCAAAGCGTGTCACTTGGTAGTTGATAGAAGCTGTTGCTGGGTCATCGGAAACCGTATTGAATGCATAGTTTCTTGCTGGCTCTCTAAAAGACGCTTCATTGTTTGCATTGATGATGCTTCTTCTTAATAGAGGATAGTATCCTCCGAGTTTTCCCTCAGCAACTTTAGTGGCTGAGCCGCTTTCTATCGAATAGTAGGAAAACAATGGGAATCTATCATTATTAGGATAGTCTTTTTGCATAATACGATCGAAGTCGATCGGTCTTACAGCGCTTTCAGGATCGGACTTTGAATTCAGGGGAAGATTGATCTCAGCGATCGCTCCGCCAGCTGTTGAAAATACGAGCTGTTGGTAGTCATTTTCGAGCAAATAGAATTGCTCAGAGGCAATCTGCGATTTAGGTGCAGAAGATGCACTCAGAGCTGGAGCTACCGGCAGAGCATTAGATGGAGCTGTTTGAGCTACCTGCTCCTGAGCCTGCGTTTTTTTTTCTGAGCTTTTAGAGCTGAACCATTGGTTTACAAAAAATAAGGACGCAGTAAGTGCGACAACAAAAAGCAGAGAGCGTTTGTCCATAAGTAAAAGACCCTTAAAAATAATTTAAAAAAGACAATGCTATCATAGGGTTCAATAAAAAACCAAAGAAACACGAGAAAAGGGGAGGGTAAAACGAAAAAAGACACTATTCATCAAGGTGAATAGTGTCTTTTTTGATTGCATGCTTAATTATCTCTTAAAAACGATTCCTCTAAAAGGAAATTCCTTTATAAAAAGAGATCTATATTTAAGGTTATATGTTCACTTGTACATCTGAGAATTGAGTGAAATAACTTAGTTCTGGGGAAGTATTAGCTAAACGGTCCATTACGCCGCTTAGCAAAGCCTGAATTTTTTGGGCTTTGGTTAAAGAAAGTCCATTACGGCCAAAGAATGCATCCTCTCCAGATGTCGAATAATAGCCTCCGCCTTGGAAATGCCGCGCTATATAGCTATAGGCTTTTGTTTGAAATTCGGTTCCCCCTTTCTGGATATTTTCAAGCCAACTATCTTCGTTTCCCTTTATGTAGCATTCGTAAAAATGTTTTGCGAATCGTTGAAAATGGGCTTGGTCTTTAGGGAAAGTTTCCACATCAGAAAATAAAACCTCTGCTACTTCTTCAATCGCTTTCTTGCCATTTTGTTGAGTTATCCCTGAAAGGGGGTGGCCATGGTAAAAGTTAATATAGTCACCAGTGCCATGAAAGGAAACTTGCTTTCCTTGCAGCTCAAGAATCTTTATGTTTGGCAGATGAGCATTTTGTGATTTAGCAAGTTGAGCCGTGTCTCTGATCACTTCATCTTTTGGATGGTAGGTAATGAGAGTTTTTCCTTTGAGATTCTCAAGAGCTCTTCCAGCGTTGAGAGCTTCCCATCCGAGAAATCGCAATAATGCGCAGGCGATTTTCGCGATGATCCCTCTTCCAAACAGTTCATTTACTGTTTCAATTAATCCAATAAATGAGCGGTCGTTAACATAGTTTCCTGAGCATTCTGGATGTAATGCTTTCACTCTAGCTGTAACGCCACCACCAAAGGACCATCCCATCATGTGAATGTTTTTTGGATCAACTTTTAGCTCATCTCTTGCGAATTGGTACATACTCTCTCCATCAACGACCAGGTCTTTAGCCATAATCGCTGTACCTTTAGACTCTCCGCACTCTCTATAATCGAAAAGGATGAAATTGCATTTCTTATGTTCTCTGCTTGCATATTCAAGCACGCTATTAAATCCACCTTCAGTATGTAAGGCTGCGTTAGGTTGATAGAAAATTACTACAGGTGCATTTGTATCGCATCCGGGAGACTGCAAAAATGTTCCTCGTAATTTTACCCCATCGGGTGTTGTGACTTCTATAGGCTTTCTTTGAAATTGATGAGCAAGAACGCTGTGATTGAAGTTGTTTTTGGATTGCTGGACTCTATTTTTTGAAATGCCTGTCGCAGGAAGAGCTAAGCTAATAGCGAGTCTATGCAAAAGATAAAGGGCCACTTTGCTTACTGTATCTGCAAGTGTGTTTTTTAAAGAGCTGTTGCTTGCATCCCACTTTGCCGTGAAGGATAGTGTTTGAGGATTTACTGCAGATACCATTTTCATTCTCCGATTAACTTAATTTGTTATTATTATATAGATTTGATTGTTTTTTTAAATTCGTTTTGTAAATAAATTGAAAATTATTATCTTCAATTAGTAGGGGTATTTGTTTTGTACATAGGTTTTTTTTAAATGCCTATGGTGATTAGTCTGATAGAAAAATGTTTTGAAACATCTAATATTTTTTTGTTGAACTGCTTTTGAGCACAATGCTAAAATATTTCTTATCAAAATTTCAGCAGAATCAAGAGGGAAATGCATCTAGTTCTTCTACTGTTTTTTTTGTCATTCGGACGTATTTATTCTGCCAATCTAGTACATAATCATCCTTCGAATAATGAGCAGTTTATCTATGTAAATATAGAAAACGGGTCGTATTTTGAAGAGATGGCATCCGAGGTTTTGCAAGACCCTTCTGAATATAGATCCGGAAACAGCCGTTACGATAATTTTGCCCACATTTTTAACCTAGAAGGCTTTGATCTTCGAAAGTTATGCCTTGTCATCGAAAATCATTGTATCAGAGAAGGGAGTCTTTCCAGTCAACTATCTGATCAAGCTAAAGTTGTTTTCCATAGTGAAAACGTCTGTGAGCTAATCTACTGTGATGAATCTCGTGAGATTTATCAAAGGGTAAGAGGTAATCCTTTTCTTTTTGGAGAAAATCCCTTAGAACTTGTCATTGAAAGTGGAAGAGATCTCGTCTATTTTAGGCTCGTCGAACAAATCCGTCCGGATCAGTTTCATGCCTTTTTTTCTTATGATAGCCAAGGGTTCTTACGTTCAATAGATCGTCAAAGTTTTGTAGAAAACGAAACTCTTTTTTCTCTAAGTTTCACCTATCACATGCATCCAAGAGGTTTAGAAGTAAAAATAAACTCAAGTGAAGGGGAAACTACTGAGTTTTTTTTTTCTAAAAACCAATTTTCTTATGTTTTAACGAAGGTCCGAAAAACGAATAGCCTGGGCTATGTCTATGAATATCTTGTAAGAGATGATAAATGTTTGCTGTCAAAAAAAATGGGACAGCAGGGGGATTCTTTAGAATTTACTTATGATTCAGAAAATAGAATTCAAACAATCCTAATATCTCATCCATCCATAGAAAAGAAATCGTATTTCTTTTCCTATGAAGACAATTATACCGATGTTTTAGAAGAGTCGGGTGATCGAACTCGGTATTATCATGATGAAATTGAAAATTCTTATGTCTCTTCCGATCCTTTATTGCAACCCGTAAAGAAGAAGTGTTTTTTGGAATTTGAAAAATCTGCTTTTCCCAAAGTTGATTTGGTATCGAAGGCAATTAAAATACCCACACAAGGCCCCCCAGGTCCACAAGGTCCAGAAGGTCCACGAGGTCCACACGGTCCACACGGTCCATCGGGCTCATGTGGACAGACTGGTCCAGAAGGCCCTTGTGGAAGAACAGGCCCAACTGGTGTAACCGGTCCAACTGGAAATACAGGCCCAACCGGAAACACTGGTCCAGCAGGCGTTACAGGCATTACAGGATCAATTGGTGTAACAGGTGTGACTGGAAATACTGGACCAACAGGAGCAACAGGTTCTACTGGTATAACAGGAAATATAGGACCGATTGGTCCAGCAGGTGCAACCGGAGCTACAGGTAATACAGGACCAACAGGCGCTACCGGCAATACAGGATCAATTGGTGTAACTGGAAACACTGGTCCTACAGGTGCTACCGGTAATACAGGACCGACTGGTCCAACTGGTATAACAGGTTCTTCAGGTGTAACCGGTCCAACAGGCGTTACAGGTAGTACAGGAGCAATTGGTGTAACAGGTGTAACTGGAAATACAGGCCCAACCGGAAACACTGGTCCAACTGGTATAACAGGTAATACAGGATCAACCGGCCCAACTGGTGTAACCGGTCCAACTGGAAATACAGGCCCAACCGGAAACACTGGTCCAGCAGGCGCTACAGGCATTACAGGATCAATTGGTGTAACAGGTGTGACTGGAAATACTGGACCAACAGGAGCAACAGGTTCTACTGGTATAACAGGAAATACAGGCCCAACCGGAAACATTGGTCCAACAGGCGCTACCGGCAATACAGGATCAATTGGTGTAACTGGAAACACTGGTCCTACAGGTGCTACCGGTAATACAGGACCGACTGGTCCAACTGGTATAACAGGTTCTTCAGGTTCTACAGGTGTAACTGGCGCTACAGGTAATACAGGATCAACCGGCCCAACTGGTGTAACCGGTCCAACTGGAAATACAGGCCCAACCGGAAACACTGGTCCAGCAGGTGCTACAGGCATTACAGGATCAATTGGTGTAACAGGTGTAACTGGAAACACTGGTCCTACAGGCGCTACAGGTAGTACAGGATCAACTGGCCCAACGGGTGGAATAGGTCCAACTGGTACGACAGGTAACACAGGAGCAATTGGTGTAACAGGTGTAACTGGAAATACTGGACCAACAGGAGCAACAGGTTCTACTGGTATAACAGGAAATATAGGACCGACTGGGCCAACTGGTGTAACCGGTCCAACAGGCGTTACAGGTAGTACAGGAGCAATTGGTGTAACTGGAAATACAGGCCCAACCGGAAACACTGGTCCTACAGGTGTAACAGGTAATACAGGATCGACAGGCCCAACAGGTGCAATAGGACCGACGGGTGTAACAGGTAATACAGGATCGACAGGCCCAACAGGTGCAATAGGACCGACGGGTGTAACAGGTAATACAGGATCGACAGGCCCAACTGGCAATACAGGACCAACTGGATCGACAGGTAGTACAGGATCTACTGGAGTAACAGGAGCCACTGGCCCAACAGGATCAACTGGTGTAACCGGATCTACTGGAGCAACAGGTGTAACTGGAAGTATAGGACCAGCAGGTACAACCGGAGCAACTGGAAAAACCGGTGCAACAGGTAATACAGGATCAACTGGAGTAACAGGAACCGCTGGCCCAACAGGATCGACAGGTGCAATAGGACCGACGGGTGTTACAGGTTCTACAGGTGTAACTGGAGCTACCGGCAATACAGGACCAACTGGATCGACAGGTAGTACAGGATCAATTGGTGTAACTGGTCCAACTGGCAATACAGGACCAACTGGATCGACAGGTAGTACAGGATCAATTGGTGTAACAGGAAACACTGGTCCTACAGGTGCAATAGGACCGACTGGACCAGCAGGTGCAACCGGAGCAACTGGCAAAACAGGAGCTACAGGTGCAACAGGACCAACTGGTGTTACAGGTTCTACAGGTGTAACTGGAGCTACCGGTAATACAGGATCAATTGGTGTAAGAGGAAACACTGGTCCTACAGGTGTAACAGGTAATACCGGACCGACTGGTCCAACTGGCAATACAGGACCAACTGGATCGACAGGTAGTACAGGATCAATTGGTGTAACTGGTGTGACTGGAAATACTGGCCCAACCGGAAATGCCGGACCAACAGGAGCTACCGGTAATACAGGATCAATTGGTGTAACAGGAAACACTGGTCCTACAGGTGCAACCGGAGCAACTGGAAAAACTGGAGCAACAGGAAACACTGGTCCTACAGGTGTAACAGGTAATACAGGACCGACAGGTGCAATAGGACCGACGGGCGTTACAGGTTCTACCGGAAATACCGGACCAACTGGTCAAACTGGTATAACAGGTTCTACAGGTGTAACCGGAGCTGCTGGAGCAACAGGAAATACAGGATCGACAGGCCCAATAGGTGCTACCGGTCCAACAGGCGCTAGAGGTAATACAGGATCAACTGGTGTAACTGGAAATGCCGGCCCTACTGGTATAACAGGAAATATAGGACCGACTGGTCCAGCAGGTGCAACCGGAGCAACTGGCAAAACAGGAGCTACAGGTAACACAGGACCAACTGGTGTAACTGGAGCTACCGGTAATACAGGATCAATTGGTGTAACAGGTGTGACTGGAAATACTGGCCCAACCGGAAATGCCGGTCCAACAGGATCAGCTGGAGCAACCGGAGCAACTGGAAAAACTGGAGCAACAGGAAATACAGGATCGATAGGCCCAATAGGTGCTACCGGTCCAACAGGCGCTAGAGGTAATACAGGATCAACTGGTGTAACTGGAAATGCCGGCCCTACTGGTATAACAGGAAATATAGGACCGACTGGTCCAGCAGGCGCAACCGGAGCAACTGGCAAAACAGGAGCTACAGGTAACACAGGACTAACTGGTGTAACAGGAAATACAGGTTCTACAGGTGTAACCGGTCCAACAGGCAATACAGGACCTACTGGTGCTACGGGTTCTACCGGTGCAAATGGAACTTCTTCTATTGATCATTTTTATAATATGAATGTTACGGCAACTACTCAAACGGTACTTGTGAATAACCCAGTATCTTTTAACGGTACTGCTGTTTCAGGAGGTACTTCTATTTCTCAGAGTAATTCAAATACTTTCCGATTCTCTCAAACAGGATATTATTGCGTCACATTTGTAGCTAGTACCAGCACAACTTGCCCATTAGGTGGATTTCAATTGAGTTTGAATCGATCATTATTAGGACCTAATATGAAACTTTCATTGAGTGGTTCACAGATTGTTTTGCAAGCGATTCTACCTGTTACTTCTGTGAATTCTACGTTACAAGTAGTAGCTACAGGTCTTACAATGAATCTTAGTTCTGGAAATTCTGCAACTATTAGCATTTGGAAATTGCAATAACCAACCAAAAAGATGTTATGTTTATATATCGCATTTTTTCTCAAAGTTTCTTAAAAATTCTATTTTTATTCTTTATTTTCTGTAATGAGATCGAAGGGAAGCAGTCTATTTGTTTGAATATGATTGTAAAAGATGAAAGCGCTGTGATTTGCAGATGCCTTGCGTCTGTGAAACCTTATATCGATTATTGGGTGATTGTAGACACAGGATCCACTGATGGGACTCAGGAAATAATCAGAGATTTTATGAAAGATATTCCTGGGGAGTTACATGAGCGTCCTTGGGTAGATTTTTCGCGAAATCGTAATGAAGCATTAGAGCTCGCTAAGGACAAAGGAGACTATCTCCTTTTTATAGATGCAGATGAGGTGCTGAAGATTTCTCAAAATTTTGAGCTTCCTGAGTTGGATCTCGATTTCTATTATGTCATGACTGAATTTGGAGGGACAAAATATGCAAGGGTGCAGTTGATAAATAATCATCTCCCCTGGCAATGGAAGGGAGTTCTTCATGAAGCCATTTGTTCAGATAAGGCAAAAACTAGCAGTATTATTCCAGGTATTATTAATTTTGTGACGACAGAAGGACATAGGTCGCAAGATCCAGAGAAATTCATTAAAGATGTTAAAGTCTTAGAAAAAGCATTAGAAGAAGAACCTAATAATAGTAGATACCTATTTTACCTAGCTCAAAGTCATCGAGATGCTGGGCAATTTGAGTCTGCAATAGAAACATATAAAAAAAGAGTAGCAATTGGAGGATGGGACCAAGAGGTGTTTTGGTCTTTGCTACAAATCGCTCTTTTACAAGAGGCATTATCTAGACCTGAAGAAATGATCGTGGAAGGCTATTTTGCTGCGCATGATTACAGGCCAAGCCGTATAGAACCGTTATATTATTTAGTATTTTACCATAGAAAAAATGAGCAATATGCCGAGGGCTATGAAGTTGGAAGAGAAGCTCTTTTGCTCAAGGGTTCTTCCGATCTATTATTTGTCGAGCATTGGATCTACGATTATGGCTTCTTACTAGAATTTTCTATATGCGCCTATTGGACAGAGCATTATGTCGAAGCTTTACTTGCATCTTACTTATTATTGAAATCTCCTAATTTACCCTCAAATGTCAGAGAATGTGTCGAAAACAACTTGTTATGGATCGAAGAAAAGGTTTCTTTGGAACAACAGGGAATTTCTAACAGTAGACTTATTCGCTAGGATTTTATATTTTTCAAATAAAGCTTAGAGATTAATTGATAGGTAGTAAGTCTTATAATGTATAGAAATGCTCTTTTTACAATAGGACTCTGTCTTTCTATTTCTTCTTTATTTGCGAATGTGTCTTCAGATACATCTTCTTATGGGAGGGTTTCTCTTAGGACCATACAAGATAAGGGGATTGGTTATTCCCACGGGTATTCTACACTCGGGGCCTTTTTCATGCGTCCCTATTCTGAAAAATATCAGATTTATCCCTTTCTAGACCTAAGAGCTCATACATTTAATGATGGAAAGTGGGCGGCTAATGCGGGATTCGGCCTTCGATTTAAGCAAGAGAAAAATTGCAATCTATGGGGCGTGAATATGTATTATGATTATCGAGAGGATAAAGGGAATTTACATCAAGTCGGTATGGGTTTTGAGTCATTTACATCGTATTTCGATTTTAGAATGAATGGCTATTTACCTTTTGGTAATAAAAACACAGTACTATATTTTTTTCATCATGATTACCTGGCAGGGTATTTTTTTCGGGCCAAAGAATATAGAAGAGCTTTACCTGGGGCCAATGCAGAGTTTGAGACGAGCGTTAAGAAATGGAATCCTAATACCAATATTGATCCCTTTATCGCACTAGGGCCTTATTTTTATCTAGAAAGCCATGAAAAAAGTATCTTCGGAGGGCAGGCAAGACTTGGAATGAATTTTTTGAGAAACATCATTACACTAGAAGGTAGGGTTTCTTATGATAACCAATTCCATGCTATTCTTCAGGGGCTTATTTCCTTTTCCATTCCACTCGGAAAAGTAAAAATAGAAAAAACTAACAATAGATGCCTTGCGAATATGCCAGTTATTCTAAGTACAGAGGTACAAAGACAAGAGATCATTGTCAATAGCAGAAAAAAAATTGCTTATGACTTTAATTTTTAGTGTAATATTTTTTCGACTTATTACACTTCTGTAAGTGGCTTCCTAATTGTTCACAAAATAAGAAATAATACTGTAAGCTCGAAGCTAATAGCAGCTTATTCTCCAGGAAACCATGCATTAGCAGGTGGAGTGCCCGCTTTGCCTGTAATTTGCTCGTAGGTAAAAATCGCAAATTGATTGGGTACAGAAATAGAACCTGCCCCCCCGCGATAAGGAGAGTAGGAAGTCTGCCCTTGAGAGTAAAAGGAGTTTATAAAATTCATGAACTGAGAGAGAGTCCAATACCCAAAAAAGGCCTCATTTGAGTTACCCTCTGCTGAAAACATCAGGAAAATTCCGCTTACCATTTCAGGGGTCAAAGCATACCCGAGATAATTGATCTCATTTTCGACATACAGCCAAGGTAGAGAAGAAGATGCCGTTGGAATTGTCACATTAGCTCCTAAGGACAATTCAACATTGCTTGTCACACCTCCATTATAGTCGACTTTAGCTGCACAAGCAGTACCGGGATCGCTAGAGGGTATGAGACATTGAGTTTGTCCCGTTGCACTAACCACTGCGATTGGACTGCTAGCATTTAATCCGGTAGAGTTCAACTCTGTTTCAAATTGCGTGCTATTACCAGAAATTATTTTTGATCCCTGGGTATAGGTAATCGTAGATAGAGCACCTTGGGCAGTTAGTCCGGGACAGTAAGGTGAATTAGAAAGAAGCTGTAAAAACTTTACTCCCGCCTGTTGAGGCTGATTCTGTAATGTAAACACATAAGGAGCTTCTAAATTATACAGCTGAGGATACACATAATCTAAAAAGGGTGCAGAGGGATTAGGCCTTGTCCAAGGTGCTGTTCTGTTAGAATCACTTCCATTATAAAAATACATGCTTAGGCCATTAGTAGTATCGTAAATTAAGCTCGTATCTCCGATCAGTCCTGTATCGGATATGGGCAGGATGGCCCTATTGCCAAAAATTTGTTTCCGTGCACTTCCATCGAATGTCATCCCTCTTTTAAGGGGATAAAAATCTGCATTGCTACTTGCAAACTCATCTAGATAATTCACTATTGCCTGCTCCGCATTTATAGCAGCCGATGTGCTGTCCGCATTTATAGTATAAGGTCTATAATCAGGCGGCTGCGGAGACGGCCCTGGCAAAACAGTACAGTTATTTTGGGGATCTATCGTCACACCTGAAATTAGGTTGGGGTAGGTAAGTTTCACAACGTTATACAGGTCACGTGCCCACCACAGGCAATTGTAAAAACATCCATGGCTACTGTCCATATAATTGGGAACGACCGAATGAGTTGGTACAGTCGGAGGCGGATTAGATCCTGTGTAGACAGGGCTTGGTGACATCGAAGCACATTCGATCCTCAATTCAATTTGCGTTGTAGAAGGGAAAGTTGTACTTGGTGTTGTTAAGAGTTTAACAAAGCTATTAGGATCTGTAGATGCTGGGTTATAAAAGCCAGCAGATGCAGAGGTATAACCAAAATACCAAATGACCTTTTTAATATTATGGCTTTTAGCAAAAGTTAGAATCGTATTATAATATGTTGGCAAATCAGACTGTTCACTGCCTGTAGGAGAGAGCCATAAAGTGAAATTCTGTTCATTAAACAAAACCACAGGATTAAGCTGTGGGTCTGTAAGGTCAGTGGATGGAATCTCACTTTTGGGAGCAGCAAGCTTTACCGCAACATCTTGGACATAGGTATCAAAAAAAACAGTAAAATCAGGAAGAGAAAATCCAGATAAAAGAACTCCTGTCAAACCAAGGGTAAGTAATTTAGAACCCATAAGTTAACATGATCCTTCCGCCGATGTAGACGTTCCTCTGACTCTCAATACCAAGTGGGACCCCTAAAGAATTTACAGAAATCGAAGGACCAAATCGAATGAGCCGGTAATAGGGAACAATAGAAAATCCTAAGACTCCACTTCTTGTCTCTGTATGGAAATTCATAGGAGCTTCTATAACAAAATCATTGCGTGCTTTAAGCTGCCAGTAGGACCCTTTAAACCCTCCGATATAATCTAATGTTTTAAGTGAAAATAATCCCTTTGCAATAAGACCTACAGAGAACATAGAGTTTACTCTAGTCTCCAAATACAAACCTGCAGGAATATAAGGGTGATACGTGGAAAAACTCACACCTGTGTTATTCTGGTTTTCTTTAAAAAATTGGTAGCCAAGTCCTACAAAGGGAATGAAGCTGAACCATTTTACAGAAACATCATAGCCGAATGTTCCTTCTGTCCAAAAGTCTTGCACATAGTAGTGATTTACATCACCCCAACTTTTCTCCAGATAGGCATCAACATACCATTTGTCACGGTATTGATACTCCAGCCGTCCACCCGTAATCCAACCCACTTGTTTACCACCACCACCTTTTTGCTTAATTGCAATATTAGAGGTTTGCGGCCCGATTTCTAAATGATGAGGGCTAAGTTTGTGGGTTGTTTCAGACTCTCTCTTCTCTTGTGAAGAAGTAGCAGAGAAAGAATATACCGGAAGCAAAAGAATGGATAATATTTTTTTCATTTTATCAGATTAAAGTCTGATAGATTTTTGATCGATATTTTTTTGTGTTTTGATTTTTCCATAGGGATAGATAACTTACGGACATGCCTTTGATAGGCTATAGATCATTCGCAATAAGAGGAAGCGTAACTATTCAGCGATATAGAGATTGCCAGAACTTTACTTGTCCTTTAAAGCTCTTCTTGGAGATTGGGTCTTTTCTCAAGAATGAGTAAAAACTCTCTAAAATCTGAAGTGGTTCTCAGCCCCTCTAGCCATTCATCTTCTTGGATTTCTTCAAGAGTTGGCAGAGCATTGAAGCTATCTGCTTTTTGGATGAAGCGCATCGCTTGCTCGTACTGACGGGTAAGAGAATAAAGACACGCAAGCTGATAATAGGCAGTAAGATTTCCCGCTTTGGCAGCTTGGGTGAGCTTTATTTCTGCATCGCGAAGGCAGGTATCTGCTTCTGCAGGGTCTGTAGTATACTGAGAAATATTGATCAGAGTAATCCCAAGATCAAGAAGGATCATATCATTTTCTTGTTCGTGCTTTGCAGCGAGTTTGAAGTAATGAAGGGCCTTGTAAAAATTTTCACTATCGCCGGAGAGTTCTCCAAGGTGAGAAAATGAAAGTCCCATTTGATAATGAACGCCTGCGAAATCTGGATCGATCATAAGGACGTGAGAGAGTATCTCAATCGCTTTTGTATAGTAGCTATCTTCTTCATGGAAATCTCCATAAAGATCGAGGGTTCTTGCATAATGAAAGAGCCATTCAGGATGTAGGTATACAGCATTTTTCTGAATAGATAGGGCTCTTTCGAATTGCTGTATCGATAGCTCTAACCATTTAGGACTCATTGAACATTCGCCAAGACGGGAAAGACACAGCGCATATTCAAAGTGGTAATAACTGTTGTTCGGTTGAAGCTCAATAGATTTGCCAAAGAAACGGAGGGCTTTTTCCAGTGTTTCCGGGTCTTGGTCTGCAAAACCGATCGCATAATAACTCATAGCAATCGCTTGCCAATACGCATGCAATGTTCTGTCTTTAGTAAGCCCTTCCTGGAATTTTTCGATCGCTTGGAAGTGATACTCAACATCATTGTAATAACGAGCCAAACTATTAAGACATAGTCCATAACTGTATGAAATACTTATGAGGTTTTCATCAATATCTAAGGCTTGAGAAATTTTATTCTGCGCTTCTATAAGAAGGTCGAGTCTCTCGCTTTGCTCTCCGATAAGGGCGAGAGATTCAGCCCAAATACAGAGCGCTTTTGCTGAAGAGATGTCGAGAGAATATGCTTTATGGCATTTTTCAATCGCGTCTTTAAGTCTTTTGCTGTCACTGGTTTTTCTTCCTGCAGAGCAGAGGAAGCTTGCCCAATCAATCCATAGGTCTACATCTGTCGGGCGCGTTTGCAATGCTGCAGAAAAGCATTCACTTGCTTGTGTGAAGTGGTCTTCATCATGCGTGTATTCATAAAGATGGGACAGCGCTTTGGATAGATGTCTCCATCCCATATGGAATGTTGTAGGACACCCGGAGAGTGCATGCTTGAAAAAGTGGATCGCCTTTACACATAATCTAATGTCGTTGATGCAAAAGGAAAGTTGCAGGCAGGCTTTGCCATACTCATCCCAGAATTCAGCTGGCAGCTTGTCGCTAAGTGCTGTAGCTTTTTGAAAGGATTCAGTAGCCTGCTGCCAGTCGAGGGGCTCTTTAGAGAAGCTTGCAAGATTACTTAAGACACTCGCCATATCCCAGTGGAGTTCACTGATAATTGCATTGGGTTGATCGTTGGAAAGGGATAAAGCTTTTTTTAATTTTTCTTCTGATTCAGTGAAGTAATGCTTTTCATTGAAAGTTTTTCCAAGAAAGCAAAGAGTTTCACCCCAACTGTGCCAAGCTTCAAAAAACTCTGGGCTTAGCGTTGTGGCCATTTTAAATTTTTTACTTGCTATCAGAAGAGACTTTTCTTTCCCTTCTTCTTTCCCATAACCAAACAAGGCACTGCCTTGTCTAAAGTAGAGAGAGGACCTGTCAGGGACGAGTTTAAGGGCCTGATCAAATAGCTGCAGGGCTTCAGTAAGCGATCCTTTGGCAAGACAAGACTCTCCTTCTTGAGAAAGAGTTTCAGCCACAACAGAGCTATCACCAAAATTAAGTTCGATGATCTCTTTTTGCAAAGGTAGATTTTCTAAAAAGCTTTTGACAGTATGAGAGTTCTCTTGGTGTAGATCGTCCATTACTCCATCCTGGCTTATTTTGGGGTAAAGGTCGGGATTATAGAAAAGGGGTATTTTTCCCACAATCTTCAACGCAAATTGATAAATAAAATACGATCGTAAACGCTGTTTTAGTAGTTTACGTTTAATGGTTTATAATTTAATTAAAAAATAAACTTTTATTTTTTTAATGAAATTTTGCTTCTTTGACATTTAGTTTTGAATTGCTTCAGAAAATGTCTGTGTGAAGTTCTCAATGGAAAACACTTTTGCTTCTTTGCTTTGAAGAAAAGCACGTATGTTATTTACATACATGTTGTAGGTATCCTCACTCATGTTACTGATGAATCTATAAAGCTCATCATAGCTTCTAAAGTTTCTGATATCGATGAAGCAGTGTTTCGGTATGTAGGCTTCAATGTTTGATGCACCCCAATAGATAGGCACGCATCCTGCGCTAAAGGAGTCGAAGATTTTCTCTGTGACGTAACCTTTGACATTCTGCATATTTTCATAGCAGATGCTGAATCGATATTTTTTGAGTGTTTCGATTTTATCTGCACATATACCTCTATAGCTTGGGTGCTCATTTGCATCCCATCCATGTCCATAAAAACTGAATGCTTTGGGAGCGCTTTTTTCGAAGAAGTTGATCGCAGTTTTTCTAGAAGAATATAGTTCGTGTGGCTGATCGCTTGATTTGTTTGCTGCGATGAGTGTGCAGAGATCTCTTTCAGAGAAGCTAGGCAGAGGATCACTTATTTTAGTAAGCACAGGATAGTGGAATTTGAAGAACTTCTTGTCGTCTACAAGGTCATCATCCCAAGTATATATTTTGGAAAAAGCATCGTATACTTTTTGTGTGTATTGCCTTGCTAGGATGACTGGAGGCTCGAAGGTAAATAAGATTAAACGATCTGTGGGAACCTTCTTGATTTGTTTTAAGGATACTTCAGACCCTTCAGGTAGGTTCCAAAATACAAGATACGCTCTTGGATCATCGGAGAAAGCAATCGAGCTCTCTTCTCCTAAGAGGAGATCTTGCAGCTTTTTTTGCCATGTATGCTTCTTTGCTTTGGCTGTATAAAGAGGAGACTTTTCTTTGTTTAAGCAGTGAAGCTGGATATGATTTTTTTGCATCGCATCTTGCAAGATGCGGTAAGGGGATGAAGGACTAAATATTTCTTCAGGAGTCTCAGAAGTGAAGTTGTGTACAAGAAGAACTTCTTGATCTGCAGCAATTGGGGAGAAAAATAGAACAGTGCTAAAAAGAAGAGAATATCGTTTCATGGGGTCTTGTAAATAATTTATCTAGCTAGCAGTGTATACTTTTTGACATAATTCGGAAAGCAAAGACCTTAAGGAGCTCTTTTTTATGTTTAGATACCAAACGACAATTTACCTAAAAGACACAGATGCTACAGGGGTAATCTATTTTTCTGAGCAGTTAAAACTTGCTCTTCAGGCCTTTGAGACCTTTCTTCGTCCGAGCCATTTTTCTTTAAAAGAGCTACTAGATTCTTCTTACCTTCTGCCGATTGTTCATGCAGAAGCGGATTATCTAGCGCCCCTTACTGTTGATGATGAAGTGGATGTAATACTCTACCTAGACAAGATCGGCACATCATCGTTTACCTTAAGTTATGACTTTTTTAATAAGACAAGTGCCATCCTTGCGGGAACTGCTAAGATTACCCATGTAACAATCCTTAAAGAAACGAAAAAGTCGACTCCAATCCCTTCGGAACTCCGCGTTATTTTACTAAAGCTGCTACCTTCTCTAAAAGAGACTTCCTGCTCACCTTAAGATCTTGCGCCACCTCTGCCGGCATAGGATGAATTTGTATGGGAAGACAATATCCTGGTAGCTTGCTCTTTAGCCTTTCACGGATATCATTTAATGAATAGCTTGCATTCTCTAGCTGTATGAAGGCGACAGGGCGCTGTCCGAATTCTTTATCATTTTTTGGAAAGACCATAGCTTGAATGATACCGGGTAGCTCACAAAGTTCTTTCTCAATCATTTCAGGATGAATGTTTTCTCCTCCTGATATAAACATATTATCTTTTCTTCCTTTGATGATGAGTTTGTCCTCTTTTGACCACTCACCAGTATCTTTTGTGGCAAACCATCCGTCAGTTAAAGGAAGATCGAATTTTTTTTCTTCTGTCCAATACCCATGAAAAAGAGTTTTTCCCCTTACTAAGATCTCACCATCATCTGCGATCTTTACTTGTCTAAAGGGTAGGGGTATACCGCAAGTGAGTTCTGTATTTTCAGCAAGCGGGGTGTCCATCGTTACCTGCGCGCTCATTTCTGTTAATCCGTAGGTAGGGTATATTTTTAATCCTTTCTGCTGCGCCTGTTTAAACAGATCATGGCCAAGAGATGCACCTCCCACAAGAATCGCCTCTATAGAAGGAAGACCTTCATTTAGCTGCTCAAGTAAACGATAGAGCTGCGTGGGGACTAAAGAGATATGAGTCACGTGGTGCTTATTTATGCTCTGGATTAAAGGAAGAGAAGAAATTACCACACTTGCGCCAGAGAGAAAGGAGCGGAATAGAAGAGCGATGCCCCCTACATGAAAAAGAGGGAGAGAAAGTAGCCACTTATGTTTTTGTCCAAGACTTAAAGTAAGATTTGAGCCAAGCGCGCTGTAATAGAAATTTTCAAAGCTATGAGCTACGATCTTAGGTTCTGAAGCGCTTCCAGATGTTGCCAAAAGAGAAAAAAGAGGAGACAAATCGAAGTAGGGATGGGGTGTTTGTCCATCTAAATAGGTGAGTGAAAGGGTGTCGACATCGATAAAAAATGCGGCTTGTAGCATCGAGACTCTCTGCTGGATTAGATCTGAGGGGAGTCTTGTGCTGATCGGACATGATGTGACTTGCATCCTTGCCAGAGCAAACAGCAGATAGACCGTTGAAGGTGTTTGCTTTGCTACAAAAGCGACTCGTTGTTTGGATTGGATTCCTTTTTTCTTAAGTAAAAGGATCATTTCATCAAGCTTATGATCGAGCTGTTTATAAGTAATAGTTTCTGTATCAGTAATGATAGCTAAAGCATCCGGACGATCCAGAGAATTTTTTTTTATAGGACATAAGAGTTCAAGCATTTGCGACCTCGGAAAGGTATTTCGTATCAGGAAGTGGTGAAGAAAAACACATTCTACCGCTTAAGACTGTGTGTCTTGAAAGTAAAGAATCTGTCATAAGAAAACGAGAAGTGTCAAGACCCATCGGATGCAGTGGGATTTTAAAAAAGTCAGCAAGTCTTGCGATTTTACTAAGACCAATTCCCGTTTCAAAACTGCTACTAAGTGATATAGTAAGGCCCTTTTCTATACCTAGAGCTAATAGCTTTTGCATCTTAGGGCCAACACCCATAAGAGTCGGTTTGAGTACAAGAGCTTTTATTTTAGGGAGACTGAAAAGTTCCTCTGAAAAAGACTTCCGCAGAATTTCGTCGAGACCAATGGGATAAGCGAAATTTTTTAGACTCTCTTCTAATGGATAGGGATCTTCGATGTAATCAAAATGATCCTCAGGATAAGAGTCTAAAAATTCTAGGATTTGCGTTTTTGACCAAGCAGCATTCACATCGATCCGAAGTTTTACACGTGTATGTAAGAGATCTACGATTTTTTTTGCCTGATCTACTGTTAATTTCGATGTCTTGAGTTTTACATGGGTAAATCCTTGCTCTCTGATAAGGGAGAGCTGGGATAAAATTTCCTCATAAGATCCAAAGAGAAGCCCTGATAGGGGATAAGAAAGATTCTCAGAAGGGGTAAATCCAATGAGCGCTCCAAAAAGGCCAAAGCTCACAGACGCTGCAAGCTCATCGTTAGATAGAAGAGAATCTAAAGATCTATCCACTGTCTTGCCAATGATCTTATCTGTTTCTTTTTTTAATGACAGGTAGGCCTCATCTAGCGTCTCTACACTATATCCTTCTAGTGGAGAAACTTCTCCCCAGGAAGATTCTCCACTGTCCTTTTCTAAACAAAAGAGAAAACTGATTTTCTTCGAGTCATTCGTTAAAAGAGAGGTTTCAAATTTATAGATGCGGCAGTTTACTATCATTAAAGCATCCATCCCAGGCACAGTAGGACTGTATAGAGAAATAGAATCCCTCCGGTTTTGCCAAGGCATCTATTGAGCTCTGATGCATCTTCTGTAGTGAGAACCATGCGCGCTATTTTACTAGCTGGTAGTAGATAGACAAGAGAAAGGAGAGCAAAAGGCTTATTTATACTTAAGATACAGCTAACAACAGAGGGTATCAGCAAAAGTGTTATATATTCTGTTTTTCCAAAGACAATCCCGAACCTAACAGCAAGTGTTCGTTTTCCTGACTTCTGATCTTCTTCCATGTCTCTGATGTTATTGACAGCTAGTATGGCTGTAGAGAGCGATCCTAGAGCAATCCCCGCTATATTACAGGAGAGGCTAAGGTCTTTTGTCTGAAGATAATAACAAGATAGACAGGCAATAGGTCCAAAAAATACAAACACAAAAATATCTCCAAGGCCCTTATACGCTAAAGGATAGGGCCCTGCGGTATAACCGACTGCCAGTAGCAAGGAAAGGGTAAGAAGTATTGCGATGACAAATCCACCATGCCAAAGAAGAACAAGTCCAAAAAGAGCTGTTAGGATAAGGGATGCAGCGCATGCCTTTTTCATCGTACTCAGTGAGACAAGTCCCGACTGTGTGATACGAAGGGGCCCTTTTCTTTCTTTGGTGTCAGCTCCTTTTATAAAGTCGAAGTAGTCATTACAAAAGTTGGTGCTGATTTGGATCCCAAGACCTGTAAGAAGGGTAAAGAGAAAAATGATCGGATGAAAGTGGCCAGAAGAAAGTGCCATCGTTGTCCCAACAAGAATTGGACATACCACTGCAAAGAGTGTTTTAGGCCTTGCTGCAAGCACCCACATCTGAAGCTCTGACATGTTATGGCCTTTTGGGAAATTGAGTGAAATCGGGCTTTCTCTTCTCTAAAAAGGCGGTATGTCCTTCTTTTGCTTCTTCTGTCATGTAATATAATAGAGTTGCGTTGCCGGCAAGTTCTTGGAGTCCTGTTTGACCGTCGCAATCTGCATTGAGTGAAGATTTAAGACAGCGTATCGCTAAGGGAGAATGCTGTAGGATCTGCTTGCACCATTCTACTGTTGTCGCTTCGAGATTCTCGTAAGGGACAACGCAGTTAACAAGGCCCATGGCAAGCGCCTCTTCGGCATTATACTGCTTACATAAAAACCAGATTTCACGAGCTTTCTTTTGTCCAACAACACGGGATAGATAACTAGCGCCAAATCCACCATCAAAAGAGCCGACTTTTGGACCTACCTGTCCAAATATTGCATTATCTGCAGCGATACTTAAATCGCATACGACATGAAGCACATGTCCGCCGCCGATCGCATAGCCTGCGATCATAGCGATAACAGGTTTGGGACAGGTGCGTATCTGACGTTGAAAATCGAGCACATTGAGTCTTGGTACGCCTTGAGAGTCTAGATAGCCTGCATGCTGTCTGATTCTTTGATCGCCACCAGAACAAAATGCGTCTTTACCATATCCAGTGAGGATGATGACGCCTACTTCAGCATCTTCTCTAGCGTTATTGAGTGCATGAGACATCTCTTCTACAGTTAAAGGGCGGAATGCATTTCTTACTTCAGGCCTGTTGATTGTGATTTTTGCAATGCCATCCGCTTTATGATAGAGGATGTCCTCATAGGTTCCGCAGTTTTGCCAAAGAGGGATATTTAGTGTGGGGCTATCTGTTGTAAGCATGTTCGTATCCTATGCGTGCATTCTTCTGGGTTTTCGATGTGCATAGCATGCCCGCTTTGGGAAATTTTCTCAATCACGACGTTCCAATTTTTATTTAAATATAGATTTCGGTAGGCGCTATCATGCTCGCCGTAAAAGAAAAAGCTCGGGCTGTAAAAGATGGTAAAATGCTGCTGCTTTGACAGACGAAACATTTCATACATCTTAAGAAGATAAGACATGTTCTGCTCTTTTCTTTTAGTAATCATTTGAGAAAAGAGAGGTTCATTATTTTTTAAAGAGGAGAATAGAGGTTGGTCATACCATTTTTGTAGGAACTCATTGATCTCACAGGTTTTTAAAATATGGACCCAACCCTCTTCATTTTTTCTTCGCTCTCCCCTTTTCTCCTCAGAGTCAAGGCCTGGATGCGAAGCTAGAAAAAAACAACAAGAGAATTTTTCTTTTCTCAGAGTTTGTAGATGAAAGAGTAGTCTTCCCCCAAGAGAATAGCCAACAGCTGCTGGGTTAATAAGCGGCAGGCTCATGAGCGTAGTATGTATGGCATCTATTGGATCATCCTGCCAAGGAGATTCTCCGTGGCCGGGAAGATCTATACACACGCAAAAATACTCGTTTTGCAAGGCAAAGGCTATTTCATGAAAGTCTTCTTTGCATCCCAAGAAGCCATGCAAGAAAATAAGGGCAGGCTTTGTTACCTCGCCGTAGGTTCTAAAGCAGAGCATAAGGATCTTTTCAGGGTTTGATGAATCATTTTATGGAGATTGAGGTTTTCTTCTCTACCTGTCACCACTTCAATGAAGCATGATCTTGGAGAGGCTTTTAGATTTTCCCATGTTTGAGTAAGGTCTTCCATACTAGAGGGTCTATAAAATTCAAGGCCTGCAAACTCTGCAATTTTTTCAAAATGATAGTCGTGTGCTGTCGCAAAGTATTCTTCAAAGTTTGCCCTTTTTTCATGTATCGGAAGAAAAGAAAAAATCCCGCCACCGCCGTTGTTAATCACAAGCATGATAATAGGTATTGAGCTTTTTGCTATTTGGATGATCGCGTTCATGTCATGCATGAATGCGAGATCTCCAAGGACAGCAACCACAGGACTTTGCAGTCCTGCTGCGATGCCGGCCGCTGTGCTGACATTGCCATCGATACCAGAGACGCCTCGATTGACAAAGACTTTTCCTTGGTAGTTTTCAGGATAAAAAAAGCTGTCGGCATCTCTTACTGGCATGCTATTAGAAAGAAATACATTCCAATTCCTTGGCATACTAGTTGATAGCATATGTATTACGCCGGGCTCTGAGATCTCACCAGATGAGATCATCATCTGGTTAAATTCTTCTTTGATCACCTCAGAATACTTAAGACAAGGGGATAGAAGGTTAGACTCCATTGTCTGCAGATAGGGGGGGATATGTTTGCAAAGCCAAGAGATATTTGCATGAACCCTATGAGTAATTTCCCCTTTAGGGTCATAGCGATCAGGATGGTCTGCAACCAAATAGTAATCAGGGGAGTTATGACTTATCCAATCAGCGATCGTTTTTGATACGATCCGGTCTCCTATGTGAAGGACACAGTCTACCTTAAGTTCTTCTGCATTTTTTATGATTGGATCAAAATACGGGATGCAGGGAGGCTGCTCGGAATCAGATCTTAAAAAAGAGGTGATATCAGAGACTACTGGCCACTTCATGAGCTTACCAAGCTCTACTATGGCCTTTGCGTCCTTTGGATCTGCAAGAGATCCTACAAGGATCATGCCTGAGGAGTAGGAAGAGAGCTTTTGCCCAAGAGTCTCTAGCGCGGCATCGGATATAGTGGCGATGCTTTTCTCGTACTGTTTTCTTCGTTTTGATGGGGGCGTTTGAATTTCAGGGCCAGAATCGTAAAGAGGCTCTCTAAACATGCAGTTAAGATGGACGGGGCCGGAGGGTGATTGCATGCTCATAAATACAGCATAGGAAAGAGTGGATGCAAGGTAGCTGCCTTGGAGTCTGTCTTCTGCGCAGGGTAGATCTACATCCCATCTTACGAAATTACCAAAGAGATTGACTTGGGGCGCTGTTTGATTAGCCCCGCACTCTCTAAGTTCGGGAGGTCTATCCGCTGTAAGGACGATGAGAGGTATCCTACAAGCCGAGGCTTCCATGAGTGCGGGCAGTAGATTTCCAGCAGCAGTGCCGGAAGTTACGATGATGGCAGCGGGTTTAAGCGATGCCTTCGCGTATCCTAGAGCATGGAATGCCATCGCTCTTTCATCAAAATGAACGAGCGTTTCTACTCTCGGGTGACTTGCTGCAGCAAGGGTCAGACTGCTCGATCTCGATCCTGGAGATATGCAAAAGTAGCTTACCCCTAAATTCACCAGTTGATCGATGATCTCAAAGGCCCAAGCTTCGTTATTTTTCCCATCACTTGGTAGCATAAAAAAGTTCCATGTATTGCGATATTTTGCTTTCTAGCTCTTGCCACTCTTCTTTAGGGTCAGAGGCTTTTACAATACCTGTACCTGCAAAAAGATGAACCTTATCTTTAACAATAAGAGCGGAGCGTATAGCTACGGCTAGATCTGCAGAGGCGCCAGAGATCCATCCGATGGGAGCTGCATACCATCCACGATCAAATGGTTCATATTTTTCGATGAAAGCAAGAGCTGGCTCTTTGGGCATGCCGCCGACAGCAGGTGTTGGATGGATAGCACTTGTAAGTTCTGTATGAGAAATGTTTTTACCTATTGTGCACGATAGCTTTTTATATAGGTGCTGCACATTAGGTGTTTGAAATATGGAATAGTTTACATCGTGTTTTACATCTTCTCCAAAAGAGTGAAGGAGTACTTTTAGAAAGCTTTCTACTTTAGCTACTTCATCAAGATCTTTTGCGCTTTGTAGTAGATGCGTTTGCAAATCGCTGTCTTCTCTTTCACTTGCACCTCTTGGCAGTGTGCCAGCGAGCGCTTCTGTATAAAACGAGCTCCCTTCCTTGGTATAGAGCTTCTCAGGGGTAGAACCGATGAATGTACTAGGCGGCTGTATTTGTAGTGAGAAAATCGTGGTATTGAGTTTTTTTTCTTTCAGTGTTTGTAGCATCGCATAGGGGTCTATATCTCTGAAGGACTCAATAGTCGTTTGCCTTGCAAGAACTACTTTACTTAAGATTTTTTGGTCTATCTTCGTAAGGCACTTTTCGATTAATGGATGCCAAGAGGGTTCTGATGGGAGATCAGAGCGCTCTTTAATGAGGAGCTCCTCATCAAGGTTTGTTTCATTCCAGCACAATTTATCTAGAGTCTCATTTTTTAAAGATCTAGTGATAAGACGGGTCTCTTCTCTAGATTGAATGATCTCATACTGTGGAAGGAAGAAATAAGACTTTGGAAAATCACCCCAGATACTTTCAGGATGTGTCTTTTGTGAAAAAGCATATCCTCCATAGAGTCTTGTTTCTTGATCAATCTCTGAGGATAAGGGGATATGATCTAGGCTCAAGATAGAGCCGATCGCGATTCTTTCTTCATTAGAAAAGCGCTCATTCCAATACATTTTAGGATAGATCTTCTGAGCCTTAAGAAATGTGACAAGACATAGCGGATCGATCTTGCTCTCAGACTCATAGTAGTTAAGCTTTTGTCCCTCTATAATAATCGATTTTTTCAAGTTTACCCTTGAGGTTTGTCAGCTTGGTAAATAGTCACTGCGCCAAGCATAAGAGGGATCATTTTTGTCTTATAGAAACGGTTGATCTCTAAAAGATTACAGAACTCTTTCCCGTAGGGGAATGTCTCAATAGTTTTATTAAGGTAAACATACGCGTCTTTTTTACGAGAAAGCCATCCGCCAACTCTTGGAAGAACTTGTCTTAAATACAAAAGATGCAGCTGTTTTAGTACAGGCGCTGTAGGAACGGAGGATTCTAATATAAGAACCCTTCCACCAGGTTTTAAAACCCTGTAGATTTCCTGCAAGCAAACGGAGGTATTAGTTACATTACGTATTCCAAATGACATGGTAACACAATCGAATGTCTCATCGGGAAATGGAATTTCTAAAGCGCTTGCTTTAAGAAGTGTCACACGATCTTTATACGGAAGGTTTTCTAGTTTTTTTCTTCCGATCTCAAGCATCTGCTCTGCAAGATCAATACCTGCAGCGCATACGATATTATCGTGATGATCCATAACAGAGATGATCTGATCGGCAGTTCCTGTCGCGCAATCTAATAAAGAGATCTCTTCTTTTTCAGGGAGATAAGACCCCATCTTTTTTCGCCAGGTCACATCAAGCCCGGCTGTCATAGCACGATTTACCCTGTCATAGGTTGAGGAGATCTGATCGAACATTTTCCAGACCTCTTCTCTAGAAGGAGAGCTAATCTTTGGATTTTCCTCGGTTTGCATAGCAAATTTTCCCAAGTTTTGAGTAATCCTTAAGTATGTAGCATAGAAAGATTGCAAAAAGCAACAGGAAGGCGAGAGGATGATATAGAAATACGATCAAGAAATGCCCTTAGATAATCTGAATTAAGAGGGTGGCGGCATTAATTTTTTAAATAGCCTCTCTAAATTACTACCTGAAAAGGCAGTCTTTTTATGAGGTTGGTATTGTAAAATATGTTTAGTGTAAAGATTCCATACTTTTTCAACACCAGCCTTTGTGAACCATTCCTTTAAAAATGCAAGTTCCCCTGGAGTAAAAGTGCTTTGTCCATTCAGGAATTTAAGTTTAACGATCTTTTGAAAAGCTACCTCACTCAAGAGCCTATTTGGATTGGTAAATCCAAGGGTGAGATTGTAGTAGTTATCTATTGTTTTGTGGTATGTAAGGTGTTCGATTTGCGTAAAGAGGGTGACATTATCTTTATCAACGAGGAGATGATGAAAAGGGGTCCTATGGGCCCCGAGTAGGCGGAGGTGATGGATCCGACCATCTGCTTCTTGTTTCCATTCTAGAACGTTTAGAGAAATATCAATTCCTTCAAATAGATCCTTATATTCCTCAAGACCCGGTTCGTTCCCCATTTGACTTGCTATCGGGAAAACAGGGAGAAATGCTTCAGGACCACTTGTAGGAGGGCATTTTGTAGGAGGGATTTCGACCCGGCTCCAATGATTAAGATGGCATCCTATAAGCTCTATTTTCTCAAATTCATTATCACTTTCAGTTGCCAGTTCTGTATGAAGTTCCGCTTCTAGTTGACTTTGTAGCTCAGCAGTCCCATCAGTATCCGATTGGTCAGAAATCACCATTCTGTGAACACTTCCTTGGGCTCGGTCTTTAATCTGCTCTATTTCAGCTTTAAGAGAGTCTACTTTTCCTTTAAGGAAGGTAAGGCTTTCACCAATTGCATCCAGCTGAGCTACACATTTTCTTGCCGCTTCATCAAGAACCTCACCAGATGGCCTCTCAAAAGCAGGAGTCCCAAAAAGCTCAGCAGGAGTAAGGTTTGCAGGTTTGATCCAAAACCGACATAAATGGAGAAAGGCTTGCTTCTTTCTCGCTGGATCAATCCTTTGATCTGTCATTACTTCTAGAAGGAGGTTTTGAGAAAGATTATCCAGTTGCTGTTTAAAGGCTTTAAAGTTGTTATTCCCTTGCTGACTCGCTTGATTTTGTATGACAAATTCTAAAATCTCTTTAAATCCAAGTTCTGCAGCTCCTTCAAGACCAATCTGGGATCTGATAATGGAGGCTACATCATTATCGATCACAAATTGCACACTTTGTCCTCGCTCTAGCCCTCTTAGTCTCCACACGCTTTGTAGAAGATCTCGAAGTAGCATACCACGGCCGATGGTCACAAGGCCTGAACCTTTTGCCTTTTGTTTGATATCAGCACCTGTTGTATGGCTTTGGTCGTAGATGGTTAAACGTTCATCTTCTTTAACAGACGAGGTGCTTAAAGGCATTTCAGTGGTCCCATTGGTGATTGTTTGCACACCTTCAGCGTTATAAAAAACAACCGATCTTCCATAGGCAATTGCCATTTTTCTAGCTATAGATAGATTGCCTCCTTCTTTAAAATATCCTCCTGCATCAATCAGAGCATCGTAATCTCCGACTTTTTCCGCAGATAAATCTGCAAACATAGAAGAGCCTTTGACCTTAGGGATAATAAGGGCAGGGCCTGTGCATTTTTGCATCAGGATGTTGAGGGTTTTCGCATCGGTTCCAGCTTCAGATAGGGCCTGAAGTTTCTTATGCATGCTGCCAGAATTCCAAAGCGTTCCAGTAAATCCAGATACCCTACTAAAAAAAGCTGCGAGGTTGATCGGATTACAGGCGAGCTTCTTTGCGAAAATCTCCATCTGAGGAAGGAAAATTTGCTCAATGAGCTGCTGTCGTAATACTATGTCACTATTGATTTGATCTGATAGGGCATCTAGCTCGCTAGAATGCAGATTGTTTGAGAAGGGAATATTAAGGGGTCCTTTTAAAAGGAGGAACTGCTGATAGGCGGAAGTAGCTGTTAGCTCAATTCCTTCATTGCGCACTTGAAAATCTGCTTTTTCTCTAAGGCTATTGATTACGTGAATCAGTGTATCTTCTCGAATGCCATTTTTCGTATGGATTTGGTAGGTGTAGTTCATTGTGATGTAAGGATTAGAAAATACCGATCCATGACTTGGGGTGTTAGCTGCAGAGTAAGGAATCGCAATAACTCCTTTATCCAATCCATATTTCTCATCACTTGTTTTTAAAAGAGTTTCTGGAAGTAAGGTGCAGATTTCTTCCGATGCTAGCGCTAAAAGATTTTGTGTATCAGGAGATTGCGACTCAAAGAATACTTTGCTCTCTAAAGCTCTCTCTTCGATTCTAAATATGTAATTGAGAGCATTTTGAAAGCTACTCTCAGGTAATGTTCCTTGCTGGATTAATTTTCGAATAAGAGCTAAACCTAAAGGCTGTTTTAAATCTCTATGGTAGAGCGTTTCTGAAAGAGGGGGTGCCCCAGCATCGGGGTTGGGATCACTTTCTAGGCGTGCGATTCTTTTTAATACGGGATCAGAATATAGAAGCTCGTAAAGAGTCCCAATGAGTTTGATCTCGTTGTCTTTTGGGACAACCTTTTCTCCAAGGCTAAAGCTTACTTCATGACGGACATTTAAAACGGTATCCGCCTCATCAATCAGAGGATTGGCAAATGCTTGAAGATCTCTAATGATGTCGATCATCAGAGAAAGTTCTTCACTGTGTTCTTTACCATTCTCATAGAGATTATATGCACACTCGATAAATTTTATCATAAGAGACTGAATGGTTTTAGACGTCATGATCAGGCTCTGTTTTTTTGCGATGATAGTTTGTAAAGAGGTCTTAATCTCCTGAAGTGAGCGTATCGTAAAGGTCGAATTACGATCGAAGGCGCGGGTTTTTAGGGATGTAGAGAATGCTCTTTGCAGTATCGCTTGCGTATCGCTCGAGACGCTTGGAAAAAGAGGCGCTGGGACAACAATCATAGATAATGCTCCGTCCTTCGCTCTTAATAAACCAAGAAGAGGAACAAGGACTTTAGATTTGCCTGAACCCATGATCATTTCCATGACAGGGTTTTCTAATGTCCCTTCTAAAAAGTCATTCAGTTTATTTACTTGATCCTCCCGCATGATGATGCCTGCGTAGTACTCAAAGACAAGGTACTGTGGCTTGCTTGCAATATCGTAGCAGCGCTTTGCAATCAGCTGCTCGCCCAGCTGCTGGATAAGCTCTTCTGTAGATTCTTTAGAAATTTTATCGCAAAGATCAAGACACCTTTCTACTTGAGAACCTTGGCTTGCAAGCTGCAGGTAGTTTCCTGCAACTTTGTATAGCTCATTTAGAAGGTCTTGGCTTAAATAGGGATTTTTCTCAAGGAGTCTATTCTGATCTTTAAGAGCAAGGCTTATAAAAATATCGTCTAGAGTGATCGCGTCAAGAACTTTCCCTCTTTTATTCAGAAGGAAAACGGCTCGTGCTGTGGGATCTTCGGGGAGTGTAGCGGCTATTTCGATCATCCGATCTTCTAAAGGTGTCAGCGCTGCCTTAATGGTAGATTCTCTTGCTTGCAAAGCAGAGGTGATTTCTGGAATTTCTTTGTTCAGGCGATAAAGAGTTCTAGGGCCTTTTTCTAAAAGGGCCCGTGCATCCCGCTGCAAACGTGTCCATTCAGCTATTTCAAGAGGATCTCCGCCTTCTCTTTCACCAGAGCTCTTCGATGCAAGAAATTCTGTTAGTGTAGAATCGATGACAGCAGCCTGCTGTGTAGACGTTGTCCAGGTAGAAACACTTACTGCTTGAGATAAAGGGGGAACTTCATCAGGGCTAAATATAAAATCGCGAGGGGGTATTGGGATC
>Ga0247841_10002387_pt1 | contig 37789 bp, 35 predicted proteins | sample LaCruzMarch2015__2_FD_192410 | JGI IMG/M metagenome (GOLD analysis project Ga0247841, IMG submission 192410) | Freshwater microbial communities from meromictic Lake La Cruz, Castile-La Mancha, Spain - LaCruzMarch2015_18m | ecosystem: Environmental > Aquatic > Freshwater > Lake | place: Spain... | reverse complement strand
TTTCAATATTTTAAAATATGCAGGAAACCTTATCGTAACTTGATATTTCGCAGGTGCGTCGGCCTGTCGAACCGGCGGGCAGGGCGTTGGCGTGAATTCAGCAAAGAAATTGGAAATACACAAAAGAGGCTTGCCTGCTTTTGTTGTATTTCCTGCTTTGCTGAAGAGCGGGAAGAAGCTTCGGTTCGATTTGATTTTTTGGTGCTTTTCTCCTATAAATCCATTCCCAAAATTATCGCCTTGGGTGTGCGAGTTTCTCCTGCAAGTTTGGTTCTGGCCCAGCCAAAACATTAACTTATGTCTGTGTTCTTAAAGTCCTTTTCAGGACAAGTTGCATTGGTCTATTTGTAAGCGGGGTTGTTAACCACCACAAAAGCACTCGACCTTTACGCTTTATCGTTGGACAAGCTTTTCCAAACGATCAAATTCCTTTTGATGATAATTTATTTTTGCCTGTAGTTTTTCCGGATCATAAACAATCAGCTTGGCAGGGTTGTAAGCCTGTTCGAAGTATAGAACATTCCAGATTATTACACCTATTTTTCTTGCAATTGCTACGAGCGCCTTTTTCCTTGACTTTCTCATTGCCAAACGTGTGTATTTTTCTTTGAAATAAGTTCCTTTTGAGCGTGCAGCTGCCCATGCAACCTGAACCAAAATTGCACGAAGAAAACGATTGCCCTTGGTTGTAGCAGTACTCTTATATTTTCCGGCACTTTCATCATTTCTTGGACGCAGTCCCGTCCAGCCGCTAAATTTCCCGCTATTCTCAAAAGCTTTCATTTCTGCACCTGTCTCAGCCAAAATAATCATGGCAGATATGTTACTTATTCCTGGTATGGTAAGTAAAAGATTCAACTCTTTATCATAATGCGTTTTACATAGCTCTTCCATCTGTACAAGACTCTTTTCTGTTTGAATGCACAGCATATCATATTCTTCCAGTAACAGCACCAGAATAAAACGATGATGTTCTTTAATAAAACCTGTCAGTGATTCTTTTATGCATTCTTTACCGTGCTTGTTGATTATCCGGCCATGTATCCCCTGAATGAGTACTTCAGGATCTGTTTCTCCAGCTACTATTTGCCGAATGACATTCATTACACTTTTACCTGTTATGTTGCTTACAAAGCTTGTAAACCGAATGCTGCATAGCTCTAATGTACGTTCCATCTCCTGCAACACAGATGTTTGCCGTTGTGTAAGCTTTACATACTTACGACTGTATGTTCGTAACTCCCGTATTTCCTTGCCTGGAACCAGACTGCCCCGTAACAACCCCTTGTGTAAAAGCATTACTGCAAATTTGCAAAACAAGTACCCTTGTACAAATAATAAAAATGAATTTTATGAAAAAATAATGATCCTTGAAGAAGGGGAGATCAGGTCGGTGGACATAAAAGAGATCATCGGCGAATTTGAAAATGCTGTGAAACGATGCCTGACAGAACATGACGACGGCAAAGCGTCAGCAAGTCATAAACTATTGACCATAAACCAGGTGGCGAAGCATCTGAAAAGAGGTCATATCACTATTAAAAAACTGATAGTTCATGGAGCTTTGAAATCCACACCAGACGACAGGATTACTGAAGCAGCTTTGGCCGAGTACCTGAATAACACAGGGTAGTTGAGCATTTTTAGAGAATTTTTAAAAGTAAGATTAAGCAATATACCTTATCTTTGCCACAATGATTTGACATGAAAAATTTCAATTAATAATTATGAGTAAGAAAGCAGCTGTAACCGGAACCTGGCATGATAAAAATCAGCAGGTCGATTTTGTCCTGCCATTAATTATGTTTGAAGAAGATGAAAGCAAGATTGTTTATTGCCCTGCACTTGACCTGAGTGGATATGGAAAAAACGAGAATGACGCTACGGATTCATTTAAAATAGTTTTAGATGAATATTTGATTTATACCACACGAAAACAATCCCTGGTTGCTGATTTAAAGGCGCTTGGCTGGAGAACCGTAAAAAAAGGCAAAGAATTAGTGCCACCCGATATGGCTTTGCTTCTTAACCAAAATCAGAACTTTAGCCGTATTTTTAATAGTCACGATTTCAGAAAGACCACAACATCGATTAGTTTGCCTATTTATTCCTGATGTCGAATCTAAAAAAACATTCCACTTAAGGAATTTCGCAGCTATCTACTTAAAAATGACCTTAAACTGATCAGAACAAAAGGAGGTCATGAAGTCTGGGTACGTAGTGATCTATCCAGACCGGTTATTCTTCAGACTCATGTCGATCCTGTCCCGGAATTTATTATCAGGAATTGTCTACGCACCATTGGGACAACACCGGAGGATATTTTGGAATTCTTAGGCAGGCACTGAATTCAATAATTTTTCAAAGGCTACATTCATAAAATTTGACAAATTGATTTTTCAGAAATTCATACATTCTCCCACTTTTTCATCTCTCTGATCTTCAATGAGTCGGTGATCTCTGCATAAATCTGGGTCGTACTCAGGTGCCTATGCCCAAGCAATTTGCTGATCACCTCAATAGGTATTCCGAGTTCTAAACCACAGATTGCAAAGGAATGTCTCGCCGAATGAAAACCAATGGGTTTGTTTATTTCGGCCACTTGCATTATTTCCTTCAGGTAACGATTGGTCACCTGGTTGGCGTACACCTGAAATATGGTATCTTCCTGTTAGCCATTTCCGAGAAGTTTTTTTGTCTGTCCGGTTAGTGGAATAAAGTGGGCGATACTGGAGTCGAACCAGTGACCCCCTGCTTGTAAGGCAGGTGCTCTGAACCAACTGAGCTAATCGCCCTAAAAAAGAGGCGCAAAGGTATTATTTTTTATTATCCTTAACATAATTCAAAAATATTATTTTTTAAAATTCTTAATATACTATGATTATGTATTCAATATCTGATAATTACAATTAAATAATAAATGTTTATGATATCGGATTATTAATCAGGCTTAATACCACATTAAAAAATAAAACAGAAATTCGATTGAATCCTATAAAAATTATTTATAAATTTGAACTTAAAAAATTACACTAAAAATGAAATTAAAATGGTTTCAAAAGTTGAAAGTGGATTCCTTGCAAAATTAGATAAGGCAAGAGGGCTAGTTTCAATGTGTTCAGAGTTTTATAATTTTAATCCACCCGGATTGGAAGAAAATCCCGAAGCGATGAATAAGATTATTGGCCGATTACATGATTCGTACATTTCAGAAATGGGATTGATTGATCAATATCAGGATGCTGTTGATATTAGGCTTAAAGCATACAAATTTGAGGAAAATTCTATTGAAGAACTGTGTGTTCCAATTTCTAATACATCACAGGCGTTTCTTGGAAAGGATTCATCAGGGTTTAAAACTATAAATAATTTTATAAAAAAAATCCGGGCTTCCAAACTGGTAAAAGTTACTATTGATCCTAACCAGTCAGATTCTCAAAACGCAATTTCCAATGCTGAAAAGACATTTGAAGCAATGCTGGAGCTTTTTGCCGGTTTAGTAAATACTCTTGCACAATTTTCTATTTATAAACCATCAAGAAATGATTTAAAAGTTGAAAATCTAAAGGCATTTATTGATAAAGTTTCTGGCTTAAACAAATCTGTTGTAAGCTCATATAATGACCTTTCGAGTACAAGAACAAAGAGGAAAATCCTTTATGAAGAATTAAAATCCAGAATACAAAAAATTAAATCATATGTAAAATCCAACTATGGTATAACCTCTGATGAGTATAACATGATTAAAGGCATAAGGGTATAGAGATCAATAAAGATAAAGCTTATTAATAATTATTGATGGCACGATATTTCCCGGTCATATTTTCAATTTTGCACCGGCCACAATTCCACTTTTTTCATCAGTGGCATCATTTGTATTATTTTTCAAGTTATAACATTAATAATAATTTAACATTAAAATCTATGGTATTGAATATTAAATATCCGGTGCTGACAATTATTTTTATTATCTGCTGTTCTGAATTGATCTTCACACAGAACACAATAAAAAAACTAATGCCCCCCGAAACTGATGGCGGAATGCCTTTGATGAAAGCATTAATGAATCGCAAAACTTCACGTGAATTCAACAGCAAAACATTACCAGAACAGGTGTTGTCGAACCTGTTATGGGCAGCTAACGGTATTAATCGTACTGATGAAAAGAAAAGGACTGCACCATCGGCAATGAACTGGCAGGAGATTGATATATACCTTGTAACATCTGAGGGTTTGTTTATATATGATGCTTTAACCAACAGCCTGGTTGAAAAATCAAAAGCAGATATCAGGGCAATTACGGGTATTCAGGAATTTGTCAGAGATGCCCCGGTCAACCTTATTTATGTTGCCGACTATTCAAAGATGACTGACAAAACAATACAGCAAAAAGATGTCCATGCAGCGGCTGATGCGGCATTTATAAGCCAGAATGTTTATTTGTTCTGTTCTTCTGAAGGATTGAATACAGGGGTAAGGGGTTACATTGATAAACCTGCACTGGAAAAAGCAATGAATCTGACAGAATCACAACATGTAATATTCGCACAATCGGTAGGGTATCCAAAGTAAAAAACAGCCCGGTGGCTCATTCAGAAAAATTCTAATTATCTGAATGCCCACCAGGCTTTATATACCACAAAATAATCTGTAGTTCTATTTCAGGGGTACATTTTTCAATGTTTCCACCAGATAATCCCAGAATTTACGTACACTGATAATATGTACTTTTTCATCGGGTGAATGAGGATATCTTATTGTAGGGCCAAATGAAATCATATCCCATTTAGGATATACTCCTCCAAGCAGTCCGCATTCCAATCCGGCATGAATGGCTTTTACTTCAGGTATATTGCCATACTTACTGTTATAAATGTCCTTCATAAGTGTCAATATTTCTGAATCGGGGTTTGGTTTCCAGCCAGGGTAACCTCCGGATAGTTCTATTTTTGCGCCGGCCAGTTCAAAAACGCTGGATACAGCCATTGCCAGGTCATCCTTTGCCGAATCAACTGAACTACGTAATAAACAAACGACTTCTGTTTCACATGCGTTTGACCTGACAATAGCCAGGTTGTTTGATGTTTCAACTAATCCGGGAATTCCGTCACTCATCCTGATCACTCCGTTTGGGCAGGCATAAATTGCATTAACCAGTGTATTCTGTGACCTGGCATCCATCATTTTACCCGGAAGTTCACAGGGAGTAGCTTCAAGTTTCAGATCAGGTTCAGTTTTTACAAGCTCATTTTTAAATATCTGTTCATATTGTTTAACATAATCCTTAAATTTGGAGGCGTTCTGCCTGGGAACAACAACAACAGCAAAAGCTTCCCTGGGGATCGCATTTCTCAGACTACCCCCGTCGATACTTACAAGACGGGCTTCAAGTACATTCAGGATATTCTTGAGAAATCTGAACATTAATTTATTCGAATTACCCCTGCCCAAATTAATATCGAGCCCTGAATGACCGCCTTTCAGGCCGGTAATGCTTAATTTGAATGATGAATAGTTATCTCCTGTTAACTCTTCTTTAAAGGATAATTTCAAATTTGCATTAATACCCCCTGCACATCCAATATACAACTCCCCCTCATCCTCCGAATCAAGATTAAGGAGAATATCACCTGTAAGAGATCCTGACTGTAAACCAAATGCACCTGTCATACCTGTTTCTTCATCCACGGTAAGCAAAGCTTCGACCTGTCCATGTATAATATCTGTCGACTCAAGAACGGATAATATAGCTGCTACACCAATTCCATTATCTGCTCCAAGGGTTGTACCATTTGCACAAACCCAATCGTTGCATACTACTGCGTCGATGGGGTCCTTCTCAAAATCATGCGGAGTGTCACTATTTTTCTGGGGGACCATATCAAGATGTCCCTGGAGTATTATTCCTTTTCTGTTCTCCATTCCTTTAGTGGCCGGTTTCCTTATTATCACATTCCCAACCTGGTCAACGTAAGTGTACAATCCCAGTTTCTCGCCAAATTTTTTTACAAAATCTGCAACTTCTTTCTCTTTTCCCGAAGGCCGTGGAATCTGAGTTAAACTGTAAAAGTTCTTCCATACCTTTTCAGGATCTAACTTTAAAATCTGATCACTCATAACTTCTATATTTATTTTAAATTTTTAAAGGTCAAAAATACATCATTTATGAATTAACCAATTTAAGTGTAAAATATTATCAAACATCCAAATTTATTATATGTCCAATAATCAGACAACCATGAAGAATGACGGCTTTTCGACAGGAGAAGTATTTATCTGGAAAATATGGGACATAAATACCGGTGAGAAATACGAGGCATTTGCTATATATGATACCGGTTTTCAGGATACCGGATATTTTGCAGAGAATGGTACGAACAAGGTCATTTCATTAAACACAAATTCTTTCCAGGAAATTGACCTGCATAGTAACTGGAACATTTTTTCAACATATATTATTCCTTCCCAACCTGACATTGCTGATGTTTTAGCGCATGTTATCTCCGACGTGATAATTGCCAAAAATAAATATGGTGAAGCTTTCTGGCCTTTATTCAATGTTGAGATGATCGACTTTTTGCAGCCTGGTAAAGGAAGAGCATTCCTGTATTTCCATGAAACTTATGTAACGCTGGTCGTACAATTTGGTCATATATGTGGTAATTCTTTCTTCGGCAGGAGATATTTTATTACTGAATTTTTCTGCCAGGATAATACATATCTCGCCTACAGTATTTTTACTATCAATTGCCAGCCATGTTGCCGAACCCAGTTCATCAAGTATTATCCTGTAAAATGAAGATTTACTTCGTGGTATCAAATGTTCATTCCAGAATTTATTTTTGAATTTTGGGAAGATAATAACTACATTACCTGAATCATCTATTTCGTGGCCTGCAATTCTGACTGGAGTCAGTTCCAGGTAGTTCGATTTCTTCAGCAATTTTCTGCGTTTAAAAAAGTTCATTTTAGCGTAATGATTTAATTATTAGTAGATAATCGGCAATGTTAATATTAATTTACCAATAAAGTAATTATAGATACAAAACCTGCATAAACTCTTTTGAATAATAGGACAATATTACCCGATTATCGCAAAAATAATTAAAGAATAATATTCCGGGAACCATTGGCAACAAGCTAATAGCACAATGTTTGTATAATTTCGGGTGGTACCATAGAGTTAATTAATCACCAGCTTTTTACACTCAATTCCTTCCTTAGTCATTATTTTCACGATATAAAAGCCTTTTGTAAATGAACTCACATCCAGTTTTACCAGGTAAAGATATTGGTACTTATTTAGCAGTACCTGATCACCATTAATATTGAAAATTCGTATGATAGTTTCCTCACGTAACTTCCGGTTTTGAGAAATCGTGATTTGATTGCCTGCCGGGTTAGGATAAATGCTAAAAGTCGATTTTAATGATGAATATTCTTCAACATTAATAACTCCACTGTCTAATTTTTTGATAGTCCCACCAACTCCCACCATATAACCTGAATACGATTCAGTAAAGAACACTGAGGACAACGAATTTGAAGTTCCACTCTGTGAGGCATCCCAACTTATTCCACCATTTTTTGTTATTAAGCAGATTCCATCACCACCTACTACATAACCGGTATCAACATTAATAAAGCAGACTGAATTTAAATCTTCAGTTGTTCCAAGACTAGCATTAATCCAGTTTGTGCCGCCGTCTTCGGTTCTTAAAATAGTTCCCCAGGAGCCGGTTATATAACCTGTATTTGTGTCTGAAAAGTAAATTGAAAATAAATCATTGGTTGTTCCACTAAGTAAAGTAGTCCAACTTAAACCTCCATCAATGGTTTTTAAAATTGTACCAAAATAACCAGCAGTATAACAAATATTATCATCACTACAATAAATTGCACATAATTCATTTGTCGTGCTGCTTGATAAAGTATCCCAGTTTGTGCCTCCATTTATGGTTTTAATAATAGTTCCTTCGTCACCCACTGCATAACCTGTATTGGTATCGGCAAAGTAAACTGAATTCAGGTATTTAGTTGTGTTACTCTGTAAAACAGTCCAGTTGACTCCATTGATAGTTTTTAAGATTGTTCCACTTTCACCCACTGCATAGCCATTTGTCAAGTCGGTAAAGAAAACTGAATTAAGGCAGTCAGATGTAGTTCCGGAAAAATCACTCCAGTTTGTACCTCCGTTGGTTGTTTTTAAGATAGTTCCACTATCACCCACTGCATAACCATTTGAGGTATTGGAAAAGTAAACCGATGTTAACCATTTTGTCACGCCAGGTGACAACACATTCCAGTTTATACCTCCATCCAAAGTTTTTAAGATAGTTCCAAACTTACCAACTGCGTACCCATTGTTTGCATCAGTAAAGCAAACTGAAAATAAATCATTAGTTGTTCCGCTCGATAATGCAGTCCAACTCGAACCTCCATTAATGGTTGTTAAAATGGTACCATCATTGCCCACAATAAAACCTGTATTAATATCGGTAAAGTAAACTGAACGCAAAAAGCTTATTGTCCCACTCGGTATAGCAGTCCAGTTTGCGCCTCCATCGTTGGTTTTCAGTATGGTTCCATTAATACCAACAGCATAGCCTGTGTCGGCATTGGTAAAATAAACATATTGCAACCAATTAGTTATTCCACTCGATAAAGCGGCCCAGCTTAAACCACCATCGGTCGTTTTTAATATTTTCCCGTTCCCTTCAACAACATAACCTGTATCTGTATCGGTAAAATTAACTGATGTTATTACAGAAGGACTTCCATTTAATGAAAAAGCCCAACTTGCACCACCATTGTTGGTTTTTAATATTGTTTCATGGTAACCTGTCACATAGCCTGTATCGGCATTTGTAAAATAAACTTGATATAATCTGTCAACTGCTGCATTTGGTAATTCATTCCAGCTTGTGCCCCCATCGATGGTTTTCAAGATGGTTCCATAATCTCCAACTACATAACCAGTTAAGGCACTTGTAAAGTAAACTGATGTAAAATTGTTAGTTGTTCCACAAGATAGAGTAATCCAGTTAGCACCTCCATCATCAGTTTTTAATATTGTTCCACAATCCCCTACCACATAACCTGTATTAATGTCTGTAAAGAAAATTGATTTTAAATTATTACCCTGGGGTAAGGGATTCTGCCATGTCCATTGGGGAAAAGCAAATACTGACATTAGCATTAAACTAATTAAAAAGTAGCTTTTTTTCATTTAATTTTGTTTTTATTTTCATCAAACACTATATTCATCAAACAAAAGTACAAAATTGTCAGACAATTTTCAGGTTTATATCCAGGAAATTATAAGGAATTTCTCGAAGCATAGCTCGCAGTGGCGAATGCCTTGACTCTTTAGTTCTTTCTCGTCAAAGAGAATGAACACTTCCCGGTTTAATGTTGCACCTCCAAACTTTTTCCCTATTTTTGCACCTCAACGTGAATTTCGAAAATGCCAAAAGTAATAGCAATTGCAAATCAAAAAGGCGGGGTTGGTAAAACCACAACCGCAATAAATCTTGCTGCAAGCCTTGCAGTACTTGATTATAATGTACTGCTGGTAGATGCCGATCCGCAGGGTAATGCCACATCAGGTATAGGTTTTGATGTACGGAATATAAAAGCAACACTTTACGAATGTCTTGTCGATCAATCAGATCCTGCAGATACCATCCTTAAAAGTGAGACTTTAGGTATGAACCTGTTACCATCAAACATAAACCTTGTTGGTGCAGAAATTGAAATGCTCAGTCTTCCACAACGGGAAAAAGTTCTTAAATTGGTAATTGAAAAGATAAAAAACAACTATGACTTCGTGCTGATCGACTGTTCACCGTCTCTCGGGCTTCTTACAGTAAATTCACTGACGGCTTCCGACTCGGTAATTATTCCCGTTCAGTGCGAATACTTTGCACTTGAAGGACTTGGTAAACTATTAAATACAATTAAAATAATTCAGGGCCGGTTAAATACTACTCTTGAAATAGAAGGCTTTTTGCTGACGATGTACGACTCACGTCTTCGCCTCTCAAACCAGGTTGTTGATGAGGTCAGAACTCATTTTCAGGATATGGTTTTCGATACAATCATTTCAAGAAATATTAAACTAGGTGAAGCTCCGAGTTATGGCAAGCCTGCAATATTGTACGACGCCGAATCAACAGGTGCAAAAAGTTATCTGAATCTTGCACGTGAACTGTTACAAAAAAACGACATGACAAAGATCAGAAACTCTGAAAAGATCATTGAATAAAAATATTATGATACCAAAAAAAAGTGCTCTGGGAAGAGGATTAGGAGCCTTGATTGAAGATCCGGGAGAAATTAAAAAAACTGATTCAACCAGAGAGATAAGCCTTGATCTTATTGAACTGAATCCATTTCAGCCCCGACAGAATTTCAACGAAGATTCATTACACGAACTGGCAAGTTCAATAAAAGAACTGGGAGTAATTCAGCCAATTACAATTCGTGAAACAGCACCAGGCAAGTACCAGTTAATTGCAGGGGAAAGAAGATTCCGCGCTTCAAGAATTGCAGGCCTGACAACTATCCCGGCATTTATACGTAAGGCCGACGACCAGGCAATGCTCGAACTTGCATTGACCGAGAATGTTCAACGTGAGGACCTCGACCCGATCGAAACTGCAATATCTTACCAGCGACTGCTTGAAGAATGTAAACTGACCCAGGAACAACTCAGTGAAAGGGTTGGGAAAAAAAGATCAACAATCACCAATTGCCTGAGATTACTTCGCCTTCCTGCTGAAATTCAATTAGCTCTCAGGAATAAAAAAATCTCAATGGGCCATGCTCTGCCACTTATCAGCATTGAAGATCCAGGAACCCAGCTAAGAATGTGCCTGCAGATTATTGAAAATGAATTCTCTGTCCGCAAAACAGAAGAAATGGTTAAAACCCTCTTTATCAAAGAAAAACACCAGGCAAAAAAAACGTCCAAACCTCTCATTAATCCTGAATCATATATCCAGTTACAACAACATTTAATAAAGTATTTTCAGACAAAAATTGAGTTCAAGCGAAGTAAAGACGGTAAAGGCAAAATTGTTATTCCTTTCAATTCCGACGAAGATCTTGAAAGAATAATCGGAATACTCGATAAAATAAACTCCTGAAAATACCTGTTCAGGGTTACTATGCAATGATTCCTGATTTAACCTGCAAATACTGCCCGAATTGAATTTTATACCATACAATAAGTCAATATTTTTTCTATTGGTATTGATACTAATTTCATTTCAATCCAACTCTCAGACTACCAATAATGTCTCTGATAGTTTAATGCAAAAAAAATCAATACATTCACCAAAAAAAGCTGCTCTTTATTCAACAGCCTTACCAGGCCTGGGTCAGGCATATAACAGGAAATTCTGGAAGATACCTGTCCTTTATGCAGGTTTTGCAACAATTATTTACTTTATCGTCGACAACAACAATGTTTATCAGCGATATAACAATGCATATCTGATCAGGAATGACAGTGATCCTCTTACACATGACGAATACGAAGGAAAGCTGACTCCTGATGAGCTAAAACTCCTCAAAGATGAATTCCGCAGATACCGTGATCTTAATATTATAATGGCAGCAGGACTCTATGCATTGAATATTATTGATGCAAATGTTGATGCTCATCTTTTTTATTATGATATAAGTCCCGATCTTACAATGAAAATCTCTCCCAGGCTATATAATATCAAAGAAAATCATAAACCTGTTCTTGGCGCCAACTTAACTTTTAATTTTTAGTCCATTGTATATTGTTGATTTTGTATTTATTAACAAATTTTAACTTAATTAATTGCTGTTCCTCATTTGAAAGAATAAGTATTACCCTATATTTGTACACTTTCAATACCATATTCCCAGATGAAAATTTTAAGGTCGATTGTCATTCTGATTTTGTTTATTCCCCTGATATATAACGCTCAGGCAAATGAGTCTAAAGTTTATAAAGACACCGTAAAAAATGATTCCGGTTCACTATTCTTCCATAATGAAACCTTTCATTTCAGTAATACACTCGACAGCCTGGTTGAACTTTGGTATATTAAAAATTCTGAAAACCTGAAAAGCCAGGTTGTACCACAACAAATTACCGACAGTTCCGTGATACCCGATTTCCCCGATTCTGTTTATATTGAAAGGATAAAAAGCCTGAATTCAGCTATAGACCTTCCTTTCAATCCTGTTGTTAAAAGCTTTATCGATGTTTATACAAGACAAAAGAGGGATAAATGCCAGGTGATGCTTGGAATGACAGATCACTATTTCCCATTATTTGAAAGTGTTCTTGCGGAATATGGCCTTCCCCTTGAATTAAAATACCTTCCGGTTATAGAATCTGCATTGAATCCCATAGCAATTTCAAGTGCAGGTGCCATGGGATTATGGCAATTCATATATTCTACCGGTAAAATGTACAACCTCGAAATAACTTCCTATATCGACGAGCGATGTGATCCTGTGAAATCAACTTATGCAGCAGCCCGCTTTCTGAAAGATCTTTACAGCATATACGGCGACTGGACATTAGTTATTGCAGCTTATAATTGCGGACCAGGAAATGTAAATAAAGCAATTAAAAGATGTGGAGGAAAAAATAATTACTGGGATATATACTACAAATTGCCAAAGGAAACCAGGGGTTATGTTCCTGCTTTTATTGCAGCTTCTTATGTTTCTAAATATTTCCCCGAACACAATCTTATTCCTGCAAAAATTGATTTTCCTTTAAATACCGATACTGTTACTATAAATGAAGAATTGCATATCGAACAGGTTGCAGAAGTTTTAAAATTACCAGTTCTGGAAATTAAAAACTTAAATCCTCAGTACAAGCGTGATATTATCCCTGCAGGGAAAAAAGATTATTCCCTGGTTTTGCCATATAAATATATCAGCAGTTTTATTGAAATGGAGGATTCAATTCTCAGATATAAAGATTCAATATATTTCAGCCCTGAAGCAAGACTAAAAGCACCTTCAAAATATATTTCAAAAAACGGTAAAGTGAAACCGGGCAACTCTTCCAAAATATCATATACTGTAAAATCCGGTGATAATATAGGGTACATATCAGATTGGTTCGATGTTGCTGTTTCAGATATTAAAAACTGGAATAATATTAATGGCAACCGGATAAGGGAGGGTCAAAGATTAACTGTTTATGTTCCCAAAAAAAGAGAACATATTTACCAGAAAGTTAATGAACTGACCTTTAATGAGAAGCAGGGCGGGAACTGGAAAAATAAAGTTGAACGTACTGCAGTAAATAATGAGGAGAAACTTCCAACTGAAGGTAACTATATTATTTATACTGTAAAGTCAGGAGATACTTTATGGGACATTGCACGAAAGTATCCGGGAACCAGCAATAATGATATCAAGGTGTTAAATAATATCGCTAATGAAAAAAGTATTGCACCTGGTCAAAAATTAAAAATTAAAAAGATTGCAGATTAGAAGTATTTTATTCTCCCAGACTGACATATGTTAAGTAACAGCCATTTTTCCCGCAATCCTGTTTTACATCTTTAGTACAGATCATATTCTTCTGATTAACAATTGAATACAATATTGTTACTTTTGCCAATTATCTGTTGATGTTTTTAACCTTAGATTGTTAATAAAAATTTATGGCAGGAAGTACAAGATATTGGTAAAAAAAATGTACTTTTGCATCGTTAATTTAAAAATACTTAAAGAAAATGAAAAGATTTGCTCAAATTTTATTCGCTGCTGTAATAGCAGTATTATTCGCATGTGGTCCTAGCGCAAAGGAAGAAGCTGAAAAAGCAAAACAAGATTCTATCCGCCAGGCTGATTCTATTATGCAGGTAGAAAAAGAAAAAGCTGATGTTGCTGCAAAAGAAAAAGCAAAATTAGATTCAATTGCTCAAAAAGTAAAAGCTGATTCTATTGCTGCTGCTGAAGCTTCAAAAGCAAAGAAACCCGCTAAGAAAGAAGCTGTTAAGAAAGAAGCTCCTAAAAAAGGTGACGTGAAACAAGCTCCGGCAAAGAAAAAATAAGCCTAACGCTTAGCTGAATTCCTGATCATAGGATCGAAAATACAAGGAAGGAGTGGCAACACTCCTTTTTTGTTTTACAATAATTTTTAAAACTACAGATATGTCATTGAAAAAAATTAAAAGTATCACTACTGAAACATTTTTCAATACCGAAACTGATAATCCCAATGGTTTTGTTTCTTCATATATCGAGTATGATGAAAATGACAATATCATTTACTCCGAGTCATACTCAAATGATAATGAATTTGAACATAAAACAGAATCAAAATATGACAGCAATGGTCTACTGAAAGAAGAAATCGTTTATTTTTCGGAAGATGAAATAAGTGAACAAAGTGTATACGAACATGATGAAGATGGGGAAGTAGTAAAAATTACCACCCGGTTTGCTGATGGAAATATTTCAATAAAAGAGTATACAAGAGACAATTCAAATAATTCTGTGACAATTTCGATATTTGATGAATCAGGTAATCTTGAAGATAAGACCATTTATTATTACGACGAACCAGGTAATCTGATAACCAAAGAGGTTTATAACGATCTTGAGAAATTGACCGAGAAATATACCAATGAATATGCCGAAAACGCAAGACTAATTAAGCAGACCGAATACGGAAAGAATAATGAAGTTATACTTGAAAGCAGCCTGATTTATGACGATAATGGCAATCTTATAAAACAGCTCAGTTATAATAAAAAACGGGAAATTGTAAATAAACTGGTTTTTAATTATAGTGAGGATAACAGGTTGATTGAACAGTATGTGAATAATTCATATGTAACCAAATATACATATGACAATGAACTAAGAACAAAAACTGAACAAAGATTCAATGATAAAGGGATTCTCGAATATGAGCTGATTTCAAAATTTGATGAAGATAATCTCCTGATTGAAGAAAAGTACTTAATGACAACAATAAAATATATATATGATTTTTTTGAATAGCCGACACTAATAAAATCAACATTCTTATTTAAAAGTTCATGCTATTCAATGTTTATCAGTTTACCACTGCCTGTAACTGTTGAATGAACTAAAGGTGGATTACCTGAGTAATAAATATTACCACTGCTGTAAATCTTTGCGGATATTTCTTTGGTCGCCATAATAAAGCATTTTCCTGTTGTATTACTTGTGATAAAAGTGTAGCCTGTTTCGAGTTTATCAGCATTAAAATGACCTGTTCCCATTAAATATTCGCAGGCTACTCCCACCTTACCAGAAAAAGTATAATCTCCGGTACCGCCTTTAAGACTGAAGTTATAAGATTTACAATTCAAATACAGCATTATTGAAGCAATACCTGAACTAACGCCAATATTTAACTGATTGCTTTTTATTGTGTCAATTGAAAATATATCACTCTCGCCATTTACTTCCAGGCAATTAATGGAGTCAGAATATATTACCAATTTAATCCTGCTGTATTCTCTTAACCAGTTACATGAATTATTATTACTGATAACCAAACGCTTATTTAAAACATTCGTTTCAATCTCAGGTATAAGTTTTTCACCACCATCTATTTGTATCCATGATACAGAATCATGAGAAATATAAACGGTAAAAACATCGTTTATTTCAATTTCATTGAATGTGGTGAGTTCACGTATAATACTGATTGAATTGCCGGTGCTTTTTAAACAATTATCGGTATTACATGAAACTATCGCGATTGAAAAGACTAAATAAAAGGGAATAATAAATAAGTGATGCTGAGTGCTATTTTTACATCTCATTTTGAATTTTCTTAATAATACCACATAGTAATCATTTTATCATTAATATTGAATCCGAATCATTATGTGTTTTTTAATGTCAAATTCAAAGAAGAACAAAATAACAAAAAAAAATAAATACTTATCCGCCGGAATTAAAGTTTTAATTGTTACGGTTATTTTTACCTGTGGGTTAATAGCTTACAGGTTCTATTCGAAGATATATTCCCCGAATGTATATTTAACCGGAAAACAGTCCGATTACTTCTACATTCCATCAGGATCTGATTTGAACCAGGTGATCGCACTTGCATTACATAAAGGTTTTATTGTTGATATTGAATCGTTTATATGGGTTTCAAAAAAGAAAAACTATAAAAATCATGTTCATCCCGGGAAATATAAAGTAACATCCGGGATGTCAAACAATGAACTGGTAAATCATTTAAGGTCAGGCGAACAGGAGCCTGTAAGGGTAGTATTCAATTATTTAAGAACAAAAGAACAACTTGCATCCAAAATTTCACATCAGATTGAAGCTGATTCTTTATCACTCATAAAGCTGTTGAATAGCGACAGTATTGCAGTGAATTATGGCTTTGACCAGCCTTCCTTTCTAAGTATGTTCATCCCAAATACCTATGAGTTTTACTGGAACACTTCAGCAGATGAATTCCTGAAAAGGATGGAAAAAGAATATAAAAGATTCTGGAACAATTCAAGAACAGCAAAAGCGGAGGAAATTGGATTGACCCCGTTACAGGTTGGTATTCTGGCATCAATTATCGAAGAAGAAACCGTTAAGAATGACGAAAAAACAAACATTGCCGGAGTATATTTAAACCGTTTGAAACAAGGTAAAAAACTTGAAGCTGATCCCACTGTAAAATTTGCCTGGGGTGACTATTTCCTGCGCCGAATACTTAAGAAACATCTTAAGATCAATTCTCCATACAATACATACAGAATTAAAGGCTTACCCCCAGGCCCGATATCTATTCCTTCTATTCCTTCTATCGATGCTGTTCTAAATTATGAGCATCATGATTATTTATATTTCTGTGCCAGGGATGATTTTTCAGGTTACCATGCTTTTGCAAAGACCATGAAACAGCATCAAATAAATGCACGAAAATATCAGGCTGCCTTAAATAAGAAAAATATTTTTGGTAATAGTTAAAGTATCCTTTGCCCTAAAGCAACTAAAAAAATAAACCACCGTCTTAAATCCGTTGTGAATAACAAAATGAATTTTTCAGACAAAGCAGATGTTGAAAGGCTTGTTGACGAATGCATAAATGGAAACAGAAAAAGTCAAGAGTTATTCTACAAATCTTTTTACAGTAAAATGATGGTGGTTTGTATGAGGTATTCAATTAATACAGAAGAAGCAAAGGATATACTCCATGATGGATTCATCAAAATATTCAACAAACTGCCGGGATTTAAAAATGAAGGTTCATTAGAAGGCTGGGTAAGAAGAATAATTGTAAATAATGCTATTGACCATGTAAGAAGAAAGAAGGAAATCTATATCAGTTATGATAACACAAATTTGGTTGATAATATTAACAGTGAAAACAATGAAGAAATAAATGAGCAGATGTTGGTTAAGGTAAAAGCAGAATTATTGCTTCGCCTTATTCAAAAACTTACCCCTGCTTATAGAACAGTATTTAATATGTATGTGATTGAAAATTATTCACATAAAGAGATTGCGGAAATTTTAGGAATCAATATTGGTACCTCAAAATCAAATCTGGCAAAAGCTAAAATCAAATTAAGGGAGTTTTATAAAGAATATGAGTACGAGATTGAAAGATAATGATTTGGGCAATATTATCCGGCAAAAGCTGGATAACATCGAATTTAAGTATAATCATAATGATTGGTTGAAACTTGAAAACAATCTGCCAAAACATGCTCCTGTTTCTGACTTTATTTCCACTCGGTACGGGCATTTGATTATTCTGGCTTCATCGATTGCAATTATTGCATTTGTTGCATTTTATTTCTTCAGCAGAAATAATGAAAATCAATCATTCAACAATAAACTCCTACAGAATAATTCAGGAAATAACGTTGCTGTAGTAAGTCCACAGAACAACAATGTTTTAATACAGAATGACGAATCCATAAGTAATAAAAAAGTTAATCAAAATATTTTTCATCCTGGAAGTAAAGCAATAATAAATGCACCAAAACCGGTCATCAATAATGAATTATTTTTATCTGATAATCAGGCAACAATAATCCAAGATGACCAGGCTTCACATATTGCAATACAGCCGGTGACAAATTCCTTGAAGGTACCCAAGGCAGAGTTTTATGCAAATTTAACTGAAGGTTGTGAACCAATGATGGTCAGGTTTTATCCTGTTCAAAAAAGCGATACCATATTTTATCTATGGCATTTCGGCGACAGTGAAATATCTACCGACCAGGCACCTGTGCACAAATATTCAACAAACGGAAATTTCACTGTCAGCCTGACAGTTAAATATTTTAAATCTAATAAAAAGTCAACAGTTGAAAAACCTGATTATATTTTTGTAAAACAAAGCCCTGATGCTGATTTTGATTTCGGAAATAGCAATAATGTTTATTCGTTCAGGTCAGACAAGAATAGCTTAAATACCAATAAATGGATGATAAGTGACATACTGTTCTCTTCTGAACCGACAACAGATTATACCTTCACATCGAATGGGATTTTCAACATCAGCCATATTACCTGTCAGGTTAACGGATGTTGCGATACGGTTAGTAAAGCAATTAATGTCAAGGTACATCATAATATTATAATGCCAAAAGCATTCTCTCCAAATGGGGACGGTAAAAATGACTATTTTGGACCTGTTGGAGAAAAACTTGAAGATCTGGTTATTGTTCTAAATATATATAATAAGGCAGGAATATTGGTTTATTCAAAAGGTGATTATCCTGTAACATGGGATGGACGTATCACCGGCAGTAATCAGCCCGCTCAACCTGGCATATATGTTTGGAAACTTATTATTACCGATAAATATGGAAATATCGACAGCCAAATGGGGTCAGTAACTATTTTGCCATAGCTTTCGTAATTCACTGCCAAAGAATTGATTTCTATACTGAAAGCATTCGCTTTATCAATGTTAAAGTGAATAGTATTACTTCATACTCAATAAACAGTCCCGGTTCAAAACAATATTGAATAAAAATAATATTGAATATTGTTTTTTGAGTTTAGCTGAATTTATCGAAATTTGCTTTTTCCTGATTTTTTTCAAAATATATGGTTACCTTTTTACCATTAATGGAATATATATATGAATAAAGAAAAATACACGGCTGAAGAATTAATAGAAGGTATAAAAAACAGGAATCATGAGGTATTAAACTTTATTTATGAAAATCATTATTCAGTCATAAAGAATTATATAACAAAGAATTGCGGAGATGAAGAAGATGCAAGGGATATTTTTCAGGAAGCAATAATAATAATATATAAAAAAGTAAGTCAAAACGTTCTGGTTCTTAATTGCAGTTTTCAGTCCTACCTGTTTTCAGTTTGCAGGTTGTTATGGTTAAAACAACTCAGACAAAGAAGGACAAATATTGAAGAAAAAATTGGAGATGAAAAACCTGTTGAACTTAGTGAGGACATACAAAAAATCAGTGAAGAAAACGACCGTTACGAATTGTACAGGTATCATTTTGAAAGGCTGAGCAAAGATTGTCAACAAATATTGAGCATGTTCCTTGAAAAAATATCACTAAAAGAAGTTGCAGAGTCATTTGGGTTTAAAACTGAAAAATATGCCAAGAAAAGAAAATATCAATGTAAAGAAATTTTAATATCTAATATTCAACAAGATAAAAAATATCGGCAATTGAAAACAATGTAAGAAAATGGATATATCAGAAAGGATCGAAGATTATATTAATGGAGAGCTAAATGATCAGGAACTTATTGATTTTGAGATTGAATTAGCAAACAATAAGGAATTGAACAGCCGGATGAAATTGCACATTGAAGTAGATAATGCAATCCGCGAAAAAGAAGTTGTATTGTTAAAGAAACAATTATCAACTATTCATAATTCGCTATATAATAGAAAATTAAAAAACTCCAAAAAAGGAATTCTCCGTCATATTAACGGATGGTATCTGATGGCTGCATCAATAGTTCTTGTTGCACTGATAGGTAGTATTTATATTGTGCTGCTAAAGAACACCGGATATACGAATACTGACTTGTATAATATGTATTACGAACCCTATGAAGTTGTAATTAATGTACGTTCGGGTAATACTGCAACAAACAATCTTTTTATTCAGGCATTATTAAGGTATCAGGATCAGGATTATTCAGGTGCCTTATTAATTTTTGAAAAAATAATTGAGACCGACAGCACAAATGCAGCATGTAATTTTTATACAGGGGTATCCTTCATGGAAACCAGTAAATACCTGAAGGCAAGCAAATCCTTTAATTCAGTTATTAAACAGAACGACAACCTTTTTATTGAGCAGGCAGAATGGTATCTTGGATTATGCTACCTTAAGACAAATAAAATAGCACTGGCAGAATCAATTTTCAGAAAAATATCTTCAGGTAACAGTTTTTATAAAGATAAAGCCGGCTCTTTACTGCAAAATTTGAAATAATTAAATATTCAACTCATTTTTTGTGAACCACCTTTTCATCTTCCTTTTTTTCAACCTGTTATTAACTAAAAGTATAATAATAACGACTATTATTACTCCTGCTGAAATTGTAAAATAAATTATACTTTTATTCTTTTCAGTATGGGCAGTGGAAATAAAGACCTTATCAGTACTTCCTATGTTTACATATGCAGCCCAGAAATACGGGTGAGAGCGTAATTGATCAGCATTTTTAAGAAATTCAATTTTGGCCGACCTTAACGAAGCATTCACCTCTTTGCCACTGTTTAGTTCTCTATAGAATGATGAAGTTAACATATAACCTGCTCTATCCTCAACAGTCCATAATGTCATTAGTACACTCCTGCATCCTGCATATAAAAATCCTCGTGCAAAACTCATAACACCTTCACCATTGAAAAGCTTTCCATAACCGGTATTGCATGCACTCAATACTGCAAGTTTTGCTTTTAAACGGAGATTATAAATTTCAAATGCATTTAACAAACCATCCTCTTTCCCTTCATTTGTTTGAGTAAATACCAATTTCGAATACATTGGATTCACACTGTCGATCACAGAGTGCATAGCAAGGTGAATTATCCCTGATTCAGCAACATTTGCTTTAAAGTGATCCTCAGTAGCTTCCTCTCCTTTAAAGGCTTTGCCTCCATATATTTGTAAAATATCCGTTATCTCATTGTCAACAAAAGGTAAATCAACAAGAGAATTTTTAAATTTATTAATTGCTGCCAGATGTATACTGTCCAATTTATCAAAATCATCATATTTGGGAGCAAACGCCAGCAACTTATTGCCTGTACCCGATTTTTCAATGTTATTGAATAATAATGTTGCAGAGTAAGAATAACTAAAAGTATATTTGAATATCAAATATTTAAGAGCTCTGTAACCCTTCCTTTCATCGACAGCATTGCTGTTCACCAAAGCCTCAAAAGGCAGGTATGAAATATCCTTATCAGGCACAAGTATTATTTCATTTGTTTTAATGTATTTCTCAACCGGAAGTAATAATTTAGAATACAGGTAATATGCAGCATTTGTAAATTCAACATATTTTTTAAATAAAAAATTTCTATAATCATTTATGGTTATTGATTTTATAACAAAATTCAGGTTTTGAAAAAAAGTAGTATCAATCTGCACTCTCAACTCCTTAAACTCTTTTGAGTCACAGAGAAAAATAAATAAAATGCTGTCAGATAGCACGTATTCGATAAGTGTCTGTTTGTCACCCAGATTCTTCTGCAATGCATTTATGTCGATTACCGAATTATTATATTTTAATGAATAAAACTTTGGGTAATTTTTTTCAAAATAAGTTAGCAATGCATCATGCTGATTATTAAGTTCAAATAATTTATTTTCCCATTCATTTATTTTTGATTGGTCTTTGTTTCCATTGTTTTCATTGTAAATTAAATTATCCAGATATGAAATCTGTTCCTTAAGCTGTTTTTCTTTTACCTGTAAAGAATCTGGTATTCCACCAAAGGTTTTTGCTTCAATCTGCCTTAATGATGAAAGCAGATTAGCCGATTTACTCTTCTCAGCAAACTTAAAAGCCGCACTCTGATATATAGGATCACCTGTATTTGAAAATAATTCACAAGCGATATTCGTTGCCCTGAGGTATGTTTCTGATTCATGGTCGGTAAGAAAAAGCCTGCTGTCTTCAGTCAGGTACTCTGACCTGATTTTTTCTATCAGGTTAATTGTTAATTCATAAGTATCCAGACTTTTTTCCAGGTCGGCAGGTTTATGAGTTTTTGTGTATAACATTTTAAAACATTCAGCTTTCTTTTTAAGAACTGTCGACAGTTTTATATCTGAAAATGAATTAAGTATTCCGGGATTCGAATAAATATCCTGATCATTAAAATCCTCAACATTGGCAATAATTGACCTCTGGTAATATGAAAGTGCTTTCTTAAAATCACCATTTTCATTATAGTAATCAGCAAAATATTCGTAAGTACTCGATACAAGTCCATTTTTCGGACCTAACTTTTTTAATAATATATTGTTTGCCAGTTCATAGAGCCTTAGCCCGTCGAATATCTTTCCAGTTTTTAAACAAAACCTTCCATAATACAGGTACTGTTTGCCCAGTTCAACCATATCAGGACAAGTATTATTAATTATTAATGAGATTGTTATTTGAAAATATTTGTCTGCTTCAATATTATTACCCAAATTATAATAACAAATAGCACAATTGGAATATAATCCTGGTGTACCCCTAAGATTGTTCTTATTTATTAAGGATATATTTTTTAATAGGTATTCTAAAGCTTTTTTGTACTCTCCCATCCACACATATAGATTACCAATATTATTTAATGCATTGGGTAATTTCTGAATGTCATTGTAATTATTAAAATCATAAACTTTTAATGCATTTAAGTGATACTGTAGAGATTTGTGGTATTCTCCAATTAATTGATACAAAACACCTTTGTTTGTATAAATATATCCCATAAACATGTGAAATATACTGTACTTGGTTAGTGCTATCTTTTCAGCCTTGTTATAGAATTCAATAGATTCATCAAACTTTCCTATTTCTTTTGCTATTGAACCTGCAATGATGTATAAATTTGATAGGTCATCAACATTTGGTCTTGTATGTTTTTCTTTTATTACTAAAGTTTTAATTACCCAATTCCAGGATCTTTCATACTCCTTGTCTAATAAATATGTGAGAGCAAGATTCTGATAATAATCAGCAAGTTCATTATCATTTGCATATCCCAGCCTGACGCTTTCAACAATTGCCTGCTGGTAATAATCGATTGCACCCTGGTAATTCCTGAGCTTTAAATAACTGAAAGCTATATTATTATAAGAAAAGGGGAGTATTGAATCACTTACAATATCAAGCTTTTTCCTTGTATCAACCGTTTGTTTCAGGTACTTTACCGATAGTTCATATTCTTTATCTTCAAGAGCAATGAAACCCTTTTGATATAATATGTCTGACTGAAGTAACTGGTCGTTTATGTCATGTTGCTCCATAATATGTTCAGCTTTAGCCAGTAAACCTCTCGTCTTTTCAATATCGCTAAGTCTGAAACAATTAGCAACCCTGATTATGTTTCGGACACATCCCTTCCAGTCCTGCTGAACAATGTATTTTTCATTCACAATATTAAGGTTAAGAAATGCACTGTCGCATTCACCTTCCGATATCCATTTATTAAACAGTTGTTGCCCTGTTACCCGTGAAATCTTTTGTGCAATAATCCTTGGCTTTTGTTCCTGCAGTAAAATAAAATGATTATTCCCGGGTATTGCCAATAGGACAAGAACGATTAGCATCCTTCTGAAAAGTAACATCTTAGGTAATTGCTGAGGGTTTATTAAAGGAAATATCAGGAGTAAAATATTCATATTACAATTTTACACGTGAATCAACAAAATTAGTAATTTTACTAATTAATTCAATTAATAGGTCATTGGTTCACGAGAATAATCCATAATTATTTGATAAAATTTAATTATCCCGAATATTTCATATGTACTCGATTAATTAAGCTCATTCTGCCAACAAAAAAATAAATGTCAGGGTTACCTTTTGATAACTTTGGGAATATACGTACAAAGGAAAATTAAAATTGACCTAAAAAATATTTAGAAAATATTATTTTAATATATTAATTAATAATCATGTTGTTATGAAGACAAGTGTTAATTCATTGAGTTCATTACAGAGTAACTTCAGAGTACTTTCAGTAAGTGAAATGTTCCGCCTCAGGGGTGGAGAAGACGTAGTAAATCCGGATGATAAAAAACCACCTGAAGGTCAAAATCCTGAAAATGATGATTTAAATATCCCCGACCCAATAAAAAAGTAAAACATAAAATAATTTCAATAAAATAAGACAAATGAATAATACTTTCCTCAAAATACCTGGCTTCGGTTAGCTGCATAGCTATAATTTTTATTAATCGTAATTAATTATTAGCCAGAAAAATAATTAAAAGATGGCTGTACTTTCGAAAAAAATAATCGAAAAGTAGGGTTACCTTTTGCTTTAATTGGAATATATAATAAATAATTATTTGCAATTATAATTACGGTTATGTATTCAGATATAAGGCATGGACGTGGGAAAGTAAGCACCAGGACAAATGATATTGAAAGGATAAATGAATTTAATGAATTCAAATCATCCTTTTTAAGAATATTATCCCATGAGATCAGAACACCCATGAACTCGATAATCGGATTTACTGATCTTTTAAATGAAGACGGTTTTTCACGTCACGATAAGGCATTATTCATCAATACTATAAAAGATTCAAGTATTAACTTGCTTAATGTTATTGAGGAGTTAATTTACCTTGCTGATATTGAAACAAATCAAATTAAACCGGTTGAATCAATATGTTCGTTAAGTCACTTATTTACAGAGTTGCTTATTTCATGTGAAAGCATAAAGCAGAAGAGGAAAAAAAATGATATTAACTTCCAGATTAACAACAATATATTAAAAAATAACCTTACCATTTTCACAGATACAAAACGATTGCGCAAAATACTTATGATCCTGCTGGATAACGCAGTAAAATATACAGAGAATGGGAATATTGATTTTGGATACATTGTCAGGGATAATGAAAGCATTTTATTTTATGTTATCGATACAGGAATAGGAATTCCTTTTGAAAACCAGGAAAATGTTTTTCTGGAATTTGGGTCAACCGAAAAAACTGCATCAGTTTTTAAAAATGGATTAGGAGTTGGTCTTACAATTGCAAAAGGAATTATTGAAATCCTTGGTGGAAAAATCTGGTTTCAGTCCATGCCTAATGAGGGAACAACATTTTACTTCACCATACCGATCAAAATGGAGCCTCATAATAAGACGAAATCTTCATCATGTTCATTACTTATATGAATTACTTTTGATCTTGTTACTGTTCAGACTGGTGATCATGATAATATTTACACAAAATGATTGGTAAGTATTTCAAAAAAGATTAACCTTGTACCGGAAATTATCTGTATACAATAGTTTTTGCGATTGGCAGTATTTATGAGTGTCTTCCCTTATTACAGACAGCTTGATGCAATGGATTGCGGCCCTGCATGCCTGCGGATGATATCTAAGTACTATGGAAGACATACTGACCTTCAGAAACTCCGAAACTTATCATACATTACCCGGCAGGGAGTATCAATGCTTGGTATCAGCCAGGCAGCAGAAGCAATTGGTTTTCGTACTATCGGTGCAAGGCTCAGCTACGAACAACTTGAAAAGGATGCAACTATTCCCTGTATAGCACATTGGAACCAGAAACATTTTATTACAATTTTCAAAATAAAGAATAATAAAATATGGGTGGCTGACCCTGCAAATGGGATCATTAAATATTCCAAAAATGAATTCCTCAAAGGCTGGATTAGTACAAACATCGAAGGAATACCTCAGGGATTCTGCCTGTTACTGGAACCAGGCCCTGATTTTTTTCAGCAACCGTCAATTGATGAAAAACTTAATAAAACAGGATTTCGTTTTCTTCTACTTTACCTTAAACCTTATAAAAAATTTGTTAGTCAATTAGTAATAGGGTTAATCCTGGGCAGTTTAATACAGCTTATTTTTCCTTTCCTTACCCAATCAATTGTTGATTATGGCATTAACAACCAGGATATTGGATTCATTTATTTAATACTTATAGCTCAGCTTATCCTTTTCATTTCAAGGATGTCGGCCGATTTGATCCGTAGCTGGATATTGCTGCATATTGGTTCCCGGATAAATATATCTCTTATATCCGACTTTTTAATTAAGCTTATGAGGTTGCCGATATCATTTTTCGACACTAAAATGATAGGTGATATTACACAGAGAATCGGAGACCACAAAAGAATTGAAACTTTTCTGACTACTTCAACTTTAAACATTATTTTTTCCACTGTTAACCTTTTCATTTTTGGTATTGTATTGGCAATCTATAACCTTCCGATTTTCCTGATTTTTCTTACAGGTAGTCTTGTCTACATATTTTGGATCAGGTTATTTATGAAAAAACGCAGAGACCTCGACTCGAAGCGTTTCGCACAGCTTTCCAACAATCAAAACAGCATATTCCAGCTAATCAATGGTATGCAGGAAATCAAGCTTAACAATTGCGAAAAACAAAAACGATGGGAATGGGAATCCATACAGGCAATCATATATAAAATTAACCTCAAAAGGTTGTCATTAAACCAGCTTCAACGAACAGGAGGCATTTTTATTAATGAAGCAAAAAACATCATTATTACTTTCTTAGCTGCAAAAACGGTCATTGCAGGAGATATTACCCTTGGTATGATGCTGGCAATTCAATACATAATAGGCCAGTTGAACAGTCCTGTTGAGCAAATACTCAATTTCTTCAATGAAAGCCAGGACGCTAAAATAAGCCTTGAACGTCTTGGTGAAATTCATTTAAAAGATGATGAGGAAAGCTTTGAGAAGACTAAAATTTCAATATTCCCCGATAATAACAGTCTTACTTTTTCAAACGTTTCATTTCAGTATGAGGGTCCATTTTCCGATTTTGTCCTTGAGGACATTTATTTTACTTTCCCCGAAAAAAAAGTTACGGCAATTGTTGGTACAAGTGGAAGTGGTAAAACAACCCTTATAAAACTAATGCTTGGTTTTTATCCTCCCACAAAGGGAGAAATAAAAATCGGGGATGTACTTTTAGGAAATTTCAGCCAAAGGGATTGGCGTCAGAAGTGCGGTGTTGTCATGCAAGATGGTTTCATTTTTTCTGATTCTATAGCTAATAATATTGCATTAAGTGATGAATCGATCGACCTTATTAAACTCCGCAAAGCTGTTTTAATTGCCAATATCCAGGAGTTCATTGAATCGTTACCAATGGCTTATGATACGCGAATAGGAGCAGATGGACATGGATTAAGTCATGGACAAAAGCAACGAATATTGATAGCCAGGGCGATATATAAAAATCCGGATTATCTTTTCCTTGATGAGGCAACTAATGCATTGGATGCTAATAACGAGAAAGTAATCATGGATAATCTATCTAATTTTTTTATTGGAAAAACAGTTGTAATTGTTGCTCACCGGCTGAGCACTGTTGTCAATGCTGATAATATAATTGTAATGAGCAATGGTAAAATATGCGAAACCGGTAATCATAATGAATTGAAAGAAAAGAAAGGTGAATATTTTAATTTAATTAAAAATCAGCTCGAATTAGGGGTATAAGCATTTTTTGCATGGAAGAAGATATTATTAATATTAGAAGTGAAAAAGTGCAGGAAATTCTTGGGCAGGTTCCGGGCAGGCTAATTAGAACAGGCTCTGCACTGGTTTTTATTTTTTTTATTCTTTTGCTTTGTGGAAGTTATTTCTTTAAATACCCTGACATTATCAGCACTTCGGTTATTATTCTTACTAAAAATCCGCCGGTTACAATAGTTTCAAAATCTTCAGGCAATATCGAAAAAATATTCATCGCAGACAATCAAAGTATTAAATCGGGAGAAAAGCTTGCAATAATTGAAAACACGGGGAATTACAATGATATTTTCATATTGGGAAAAATAATCGACTCCTTAATAAACGATGAAGTATTGTACGATACCATTAGCAAAACAGAATTCAATACTACTTTACATTTAGGAGATATACAGGAAAATTATTTTATTTTTCTTAAAAGTTATTCTGACTATTCACAATTTTTCAGGTTAGATTATTATCGCAGAAAAATAGCATCATATCATAAAGAGATCGGGAAAAATCAGTTATTTTCTAACAGGTTAAGTAGTCAATTGTCAATCCTGCAGAAAGATATTGAGCTTTACATTCAAAAGTACAACAGGGATTCTGATTTGTTCGTAAAGGGAGTTATTCCTGAAACTCAGTTTGAAAATACAAAAAGCCAACTGTTAATGAAAAAAATTGAATGGGAGAATGCCCGCTTAAACCTTGCAAATAATCAGATCCGTATTACCCAGATTGAGCAGAATATTTTGGATAATCAACTGCTTTATCAGCAAAAGAAAGATGAAATCAGACAGGGATTACGCGAATCATTCGATAATCTGTGCAATCAGATGCTCCTATGGGAATATAAATACCTGATTAAATCGCCAATTTCAGGTACTATAAGCTTTAATAAATTCTGGAGCGATAACCAGAATGTTGTTACCGGAGACAAAATGTTCACAATTGTTCCTGAAAAAAACAGTGAAATAATCGGGAAAGCCGAATTGCCGGTAAGGGGTGCAGGTAAGGTAAAACAAGGCCAGAAAGTCAATATAAAACTTGCAAATTATCCATATTCTGAGTACGGAATGGTTAGAGGAATGGTAAATACAGTATCACTTACACCAGAGGATAATAATTACACTGTGGAAGTTTCAATCCCTCATGGATTAATAACCAATTATGGGAAATTATTACCATTAAACCAGAAAATGCAGGGAACAGCTGAAATTATTACAGATGACATTAGTTTGTTAGAAAGAATTTTCAATCCATTAAGGATTTCATATTCAGAACATTTCAACTAAATAATATTGACTTCCATTTCAAGAGTAATATTAAAGTCATTTTTTACAGAATCAATTATTTTCTGAGCCAAATCAAGGATTTCTGTTCCTGTTGCATTTCCGTAATTTACCAATACCAATGCCTGGTCTTTATGAACTCCGCAATTACCTTCTCGCCTTCCTTTCCATCCACTATGCTCAATGAGCCAACCGGCCGCTATTTTTACCTTAGCTGGTGATAAAGTATAAAAAGGAATATCGGGGTATTTTTCTTTTAATAATTCCGCTGAATTCTTATTTATTACCGGATTTTTAAAAAAGCTTCCTGCATTTGGTAATGACAAAGGATCGGGCAATTTTGAACTTCGAATGTTGATCACTGACTGCCTGATTGTTTGAAGATTAGTAAATTGATGCTTTGACAGCTCATCTTTTAATGCACCATAATGAGTTTGATAAACCGGAAATTTATCTAATCTGAAAACAACGTAATGAATTATGCAGGATTTCATATGGGCATTTTTAAAAATACTGTCCCTGTAATCAAACATGCAATCATCATTTGAAAATACCTGCCTGATTTTATTTAAATAATCATAAGTTTCTACCCGCAGAATGACATCTCTGACTTCAACTCCATATGCTCCGATATTCTGAACAGGTGATGCACCAACCGTACCTGGGATCATTGACAGATTCTCTACTCCTCCATAACCATTTTCGACACACCATATTACTAAATCGTCCCATATTACTCCTGCACCGGCAATGATATCGGCATATTTCTCATTCTCTCTTTTAATTTCAATTTTTCTGATGCATGGATGCAAAATCAATCCGTCAAAATCATTTTTGAACAATACATTACTGCCATTTCCCAAAATGAATTTCTTAGTGTTGGCAAAATCTGAATTAGCCTGAAATTCGGTAAGTTCATCTTCAGAAGAGTAGCTAAAATAATATCTTGCCCTCACATCCAGGCTGAAAGTATTTAGTTTTTTAAGAGAGTAATTCTCTACGAATAAAGCCATTTACACTTCATTTAATAATACGACAATAATAATTTCCCAATATTTAAAAGACCACAACTTTTGTTGAAATTCAAGGCTGAACGATTGATGGCAGATAGTCAAAATTAATAATCCATAAAATCACAGGTTTATCTAAGTAGTGATTATCCGGGTTTTGACACATCCACAAGTAATCATTATATCATAATGTTTATTTGGGATTTTTTAAATTAATTCAGGCTGAATAAACAATTTCAACAAACTCATCAGCATCAAGTGATGCTCCCCCGATCAGGCCACCGTCCACATCAGCATTTGCAAACAACTCTTTTGCATTTGAAGCTTTACAACTGCCGCCATAAAGGATTGAAGTTCTGCCTGCTATTTCATTTCCAAACTGTTTTGATACCAGTTTTCTGATATAGGAATGCATTTCCTGTGCCTGCTGAGGTGTAGCATTAACTCCTGTACCTATTGCCCAGACCGGTTCGTATGCAATAATAATTCTTTCGAACTGATCTGCCTGAAGCATAAATGCTGTTGTATTTAGCTGGTCCGTTACAGTTCGAAAATGATTACCATTTTCTCTTTCTTTCAGTTTTTCCCCGCAGCAGAATATTGGTGTCAGGTCGTTTTCCAGTGCAAGGGTTAATTTATTTAAAAGTTCTTTATCAGACTCATTAAAATACATTCTTCGTTCAGAATGTCCGATAATTACATAATCAGCTCCGGTCGATTTTACCATTTTTGCTGATACTTCACCAGTATATGCACCTTTTGGCTCACTGGAACAATTCTGGGCAGCCAATGAAATACGATCCTTATCCAGTAATCTTGAAATTTCTGCAAGGTGAATAAAAGGCGGTGCCAAAACTACTTTTACATTATTAGCTTCACGTTTCCTGATCAATCTGTTTACTGTTGCTGCCAGTTCTATGCCTCTTGTCAGGGAGTTGTTCATTTTCCAGTTTCCTGCAACAATTTTATTTCTCATTGTCATTATTTAAAAATTTAAATTATTATTCCGTATTTACTTTTATTTATCATCTGTTAATATTCATAATCAATTAAAAACGCCCCTTTTCATCCGGGTATAAATCAGTTACAATATCACTGGTAAAAAATTCATGGGTAACGATATTCATCATTGAAAGACATCCATTCCAACCTGCACCTGTATCCATCAACCATACATTTCCGGAATTTACCGGGTGATAAATATTAAACCGGTGAAGCGGGGAATGCCCTATATAAATTTCATCAAAACCATTTACATGAAATTCTTTTTTATTCAGATAATAATAAATTGCCAGGCTAAACAGATTCCTGTCCCACATTAATGTTTCTTTTTGTTGTTGTTTTATGTCAGCATCTGGTTCTATTCCCCCATGAACGAACAGGATATTGTCCAGTAAATAATAATAACCGGAATCTTTAATGACATTAAGATGTTTATCAGGGATACCGCCAGGATAACAATTTATTGTTGTAAGCCCGCTGTTTAAAATCCAATCATTTGTAACGATACCTGTTTCAGCCCATTTCAGTGCAAACTCGTCATGATTTCCCCTGATATAAATAAGGTTTGATATTTTCAGCATTTCGTCAATAACTTTATCAGGTTCTGACCATCCGTCAAAAACATCGCCAAGACTTATTAGTAAATCGTTATTATAGTCAAATTTTGCTTTTTCCAGGCATTGAATAAATGCCCGGTAAGCTCCGTGAATATCTCCAACAACAAATGTATTTCCTTTAATATTCATGTTTACCTTCCGGGAGCAATTGATTTACTTTGCAATTCGTATTCTTGGATCAAGAGCAGAATATATAAAATCCACCAGAATATTAATTGTAATAAAAATTACTGATATAGTCAGAACCGTACCCATTACCAGAGGAAAATCAAAACGTGCCAGTGCTTCAACTATAACATAACCAAGCCCCTTCCACCCGAAAATATATTCAATAAATACAACTCCTGCCATCAGAGATGCAAACCAGCCTGAGATAGCAGTTACTACAGGATTCAAAGAATTTTTCAGGGCATGCTTAAAAATGATATTTCTAAAGCTGAGTCCTTTAGCTTTTGCCGTTCTTATATAATCCTGTGACAGTACCTCAAGCATTGAATTTCGTGAAAGCTGAAATACAATTGATAAAGGCCTTATTCCAAGTGTAAAGGCCGGAAGTATTATATTTCTAAGAATCAACTTTTCACCATTTCCAAAATCATCAATCCCGAATAAATTTCCTGTCATATTCAACCCGGTATAGCTGGCAAGTAGAAAAGCGAACACCCATGCAATAATGATTGCCGCAAAAAAAGATGGTAACGACATCCCTAATGATGCAATTACAAGCGATGCACGATCGAAATAACTGTCTTTCATGATTGCAGCACACACTCCCAGGGTAATTCCAACAATTGAAGCAAATATTATTGAAACAAACGCAAGAATAAAAGTATTTGGTAAGGTCTCAGAAATGACTGAAGTTACGGTCTTTCCACTCTGGTAAGAACGACGCAGATATGGAAACTTCAGAACCAAAACATTACCGGAAATACTAATTAATTTTGCTGATTTGATATATATCGTTCTGTCATAATAAAAATAACCGGAACTATTTTTTTCCTGCATCACAGAAATTGGAGACAAATCGTTCAAATACTTTAAGTACTGAATGATTTTCGGCTTATCCAGGCCAAGTTCTTTATTTATAGTTTTTAATGTTCTCATGTCCCCTCTTTGTCCCATAATGAGCCTTGCAGGATCGCCAGGGAGAACATTGAATAATAAAAATATTATGGTTATAACTCCATACAAAACAAGAAATCCATACAACAGTTTTTTACAAATATATTTCGCCACAACAGGTTATTTGAAAAAAATAACAAGTTTCAAACTTAAGAAAAATATTGACCCTTTTTCTTATTATTTTTGCCAAAAACATAATAACAACATGCATTTTTATAAGTACCAGGGAACAGGCAATGACTTTATAATATTCGATAACAGGAATAAAGACATTATTTTTTCAGCAGAAAATATTCAGTTTATATGTGACCGCCGGTTTGGTATAGGCGCTGACGGACTGATGCTGCTGCAGTTAATAGAAGGATTCGATTTTGAAATGAAATATTATAATTGCGATGGTATTGAGGCTACCATGTGTGGAAATGGTGGCAGATGTATGGTGAATTTTGCAGCATCACTTGGCATTATAACCCATTCATGTAAATTCTCAGCATCGGATGGTATTCATGAAGCAGAGATCATTGGTAAAAATGTAAAACTTGGAATGTCAGATATTTTAAATATAGAAAAGATAGATAATGATTATTATCTTGATACAGGTAATCCCCATTATGTCAGGTTTTGTAATAATATTGACCTTGTTGATATTATTGAGGAAAGCAGGAAAATTCGCTACGATCAACGTTTTCAGCCAACCGGGACAAATGTAAATTATGTTGAGTTGAAGCAGGAAAAACTTTTTGTAAGGACATATGAAAAGGGAGTTGAAAACGAAACATTATCTTGCGGTACGGGAGTTGTTGCAGCCGCTATTGCTTCATCAGAAGTAAATAATAGCATTCGGAACTTTACTGAAATCACAACGCCCGGAGGAAAATTAAATGTATACTTTAATAAGAATGCATCAGGATATAATAATATTTACCTTGAGGGAAATGCCGTATTTGTTTTTGAAGGCGAAATAACCCGATCAATCCTTGACAGAACATATTAACTGTTGAACAATGCTTATACCCTTGTCAGATTATTTCTTATTGCATATTTTACCAGGTCAACCGAGCTCTTAATTTTTAGTTTTTGCATCATATTATTTTTGTGAGACTCAACAGTCTTTACACTGATAAATAATCCAGCAGCAATTTTCCTGTTACTCTGACCTTCGCTGAAGAGTTTCAGAATTTCAAGTTCGCGTTTGGTTAAAATATCATTTTTCTGCTTGTTCATTGGATTCTGGAAATTCTTATCAGAAACCAGATTTTTAAGCAGAGTGTCAGAAATAGCATTGTTGAAATAATCATAGCCTCCTCTGAGGGAGTATATTGCCTCAAGTAACTGCTGCCGGTTCGAATCCTTGTTTAAAATTCCGTAAACCCCGGCCTTCATTAAATCTGCTAAAGGGAGTTGGTAATCTGATAAATTGTTAATCAGAATTTTTATTTTGGGGAACCGGTCCGAAATAATTTTCAGGACAGGCAATTCAATATCGGAATAATTATACAGATTTATCAGGATAACATTAGGATATATCTGGTTCAGCCTGGTTAATAATTCAGCAAGGTCGGGAATTGCCTCGACCAATTCAATGTCTTCAATATCCTTTAATAGCCTCTCAAAGCTATCAGTAATAAGTTGGTGATCATCGACCAATATAACCTTTATCCTGACCATAAGAAAAGATGTTCAAGGATAATAACTTTGAACATCAAATCAAACTATTTACAATTTAAAAAATCATTGAACATCAATCAGTTCTACATCAAATATCAAAGTGGAATTTGCCGGGATTGTTCCCATATCACGCTCTCCATAACCAATTGCAGGAGGGATAATGAGATGAAATTTATCACCAGTAGTCATAAGGGCTATTCCTTCGTCCCAACCTTTAATTACCTGTCCGGAACCAAGCTTAAATTTTATTGGTTCATCACGTTTGACTGATGAATCAAAGATAGTTCCATTTGTTAGGTATCCGGTGTAATGCACCGAAACGGTTTTTCCGGCCTCTGCTTTTTTCCCGTTACCTTTTTTCACGACAATATATTTTAGACCAGATGCAGTTGAGATAGTTTCTTTGCCTTTAATGTCGTATGGTTCAACCTTTATTTCAGGCATTACTTTAATAAGTTCAACGTCAAAAATAAGTGTTTGTCCACCTGGCCCGCCTTTCTGCTGAGGGTTTGCAGTTAGTCCGAGTTCAGGGGGTATAATAAAACGGAATTTGTCGCCTTCAGACATAAGCATTACTCCCTCATCAAGGCCTTTCAGGGATATTCCACCTGTACCTGCCGGAAATTTAAGTGGTTGTCCCTTTTTTACTGAAGAATCAAACATTTTACCATCAACATAAAATGCAGAATAATGTATCTGTATGTTTCTGCCCTTTTCAACTTTTGGACCCGATCCTTTTGATGCAATCATGTATTTTAATCCTGAGGCTGTTTTTATTGTATCCTTCCCTGCCACATTGAATTCCTCAATCTTAACACCAGCGACAACCTGTAAAAGTTCAACATCGAAAATCAGAGTAGAATTAGAGGGAATCTTTCCCTGTGCCCGGTTACCATATCCCAATTCAGGCGGTACTACCAAAGTGGCTTTGCTACCCTGACGAAGTAACGCAATCCCTTCGTCCCAGCCTTTGATAACCTGACCGGTACCAATTTCAAAAGAAAATGGTTTACCACTCTTCAATGAACTGTCAAAAACAGTATCATTTTCAAGCTTGCCAGTGTAGTGAACAATACATTTATCACCTGCTTTGGGCATAGGCCCGCTACCTGCCTGTGTTACTTTGACCCTGAGACCCGATTCTGTCTTTAAAAAGTCGGAATACCTGTCAGGTTGATTTTGACTGAATGTTGTGAATCCGGCTAACAAAGCCGTACCAAACACCAAGGTAAAAAGATTTTCAAATTTATTCATATGCGCATTTAATTAATATAATCAATAATTTCTGCCTATTCTGCATTAATAAGTTCTATTTCAAAAATAATTGTCGAAAAAGGGGCAACAGAAACGATTTGTTTATCTCCAAAGCTAACGTTGGTTTGTTTATCTCCATAGGCAAGATCAGATGGAATTATTAAAGTCGCTTTTCCTCCTTCATGCATTTGAGAAAGGCCTTCTTCCAGACCAGGTATTACCTTATCAGTTCCTAAGATAAAGGTAAATGGTGAGTTTCTTTCAAGAGATGAATAGAAAATCCTGCCATCAATAAATGAACCGGTGTAATGCAAAGTGACTTTTTCCCCTTTTTCAGCCTTATTCCCTTTACCCGCTTTACTTTCAATATAATATAATCCTGATTTTAAAGGCTTAACTGTAATATTTGCTTTTTTTACATAATCACGCAATAAATTCATTTCATCATTAAAGCTGATGTGATAAGAAGCCATTCGTTCCTGCTCAACATCACTGTATGTTTGTATTCCCATTAACCTGACTTCAAAGATAAGCTTACTTCCAATTTTAATATTCGGCGGGAATGTCTGTTTTTTTGTCATTTCGAAAAACGATTGGGCATCAACCAGAAACCTGACAGAGTCTCCAAGATTCATCAGTGATAGTCCGTCTTCAAAACTTCCCCCCGGATGGCTTGGCTTTGTTAACTGCATTCTGAATGTACCATTAACTTCCTTTGAATTAAATATTACTTCACCATCTTCTGTTTTATATATCAACTTAAGCACAAGCACATCGCCAGGCTTTGGCCTGGTCGATTTATCGTCGTGGACAAGGTACATATATTGCAGACCTGATTCATGTGTTCTATAATCTGACTTTTTTCCACACGAAAGCAATAGTGATAATAAACAGTAAAAAATAACAATCCTTAATAATCCGGATATTCTCATCGGTAAATTATTTTAGGAATTAATTTTCAAATACTGAGCCATTTTTTCTCATTGCATAAAACAATAAAACCTGTTGATTATTATTTGACATTTGATTTTTGGCATATCAATTTCAAATTTATTATTTCAGAAGTTCTATCCTTTTAGTTTTCGACAATGATCGCAACACCAACTCATATGAATCATCAATCCATTGGTAAATAAGTTTATCGGAAACTGAACCATCAAGTTTGACCGTATTCCAGTGCGACTTATTCATATGGTATCCAGGATTCACTGCCGGGAATATTTCACGGAGAACAATTGCTTTTTCAGGATCGCATTTAACATTTATACAAGGTTCATCTTCAAGGTCAGTAAGTGCAAACATTTTTCCAAGTACCTTAAAAACCAGGGTTGTATCGTCGAATGGAAAATCTTCAGTTGCAGCTCTCTTCGACAGGCAATAATCCCTTATCATTTCAATATTCATCCGTATATAAAATAATCCCTCAAATGTAATTGATAATTTAAATGCTTGAGATTCTTTTCTGATTTTTTATTCAGATTAATACACTTCCAAACAGCCGTAGCAAGCAACTTATAGAACAAATTTAGCGTCATATTGCTATAATTAAAGGATATTTGACAAGGGGCAGGGAATGATTGTTTCAGGAACAGTTAAATAGACTATTATTTATTTAATTGAATTATAAGCAATAACAGTAATTCATTGATTAAATAATCTGTTATGTTTTAAAAATATAGAAAAAAAACTGAAAAGCAGAAACCCAAAGTTTAAAATAATATATATTTGCACCCAAATTATCAATGTATTTAATTGTAAATTAAAATCTAATAGTTATGAAAAAATTTTATGTTTTATTATTATCATTTTTTGTCATTGCCAATGTAATTGGCCAGGGAAAAGCTACAGGACACATATCAGGAAATTCCAAAAAAGCTGTAAATGTGACTGCACCAGCTTTTAAATCCATAAATGAGGTATTCTATTCAAATGATTTCCAGAGCACCACCGATCCATTTGCAGGGATGGTAATGGAAAATGTTGATGGCAATACCGATAATGCTGTTATAACTGCAATTCCGCTTGATTTTACTGCAGGATGGCTTACATTGATCCTTAATACGGATACTACGAATGCATTTGCCGGAAGCAATTCTTATTTTA
>Ga0247841_10002386_pt1 | contig 37797 bp, 62 predicted proteins | sample LaCruzMarch2015__2_FD_192410 | JGI IMG/M metagenome (GOLD analysis project Ga0247841, IMG submission 192410) | Freshwater microbial communities from meromictic Lake La Cruz, Castile-La Mancha, Spain - LaCruzMarch2015_18m | ecosystem: Environmental > Aquatic > Freshwater > Lake | place: Spain... | reverse complement strand
AACCGACATTCCATCGGCCAATTTTTTATATTTTTTGCTGCATTTACATCACGGTCATGTTTTTCACCACAAACCGGACACACCCATTCACGAATATCAAGAGTTAATTTAGTATAAATATAACCACACGAACTACAAGTTTTTGATGAGGGATAAAAACGTGGAATTTCAATTACGTTTTTTCCTTTCCATTCTGATTTGTAACTAATCATTCGTGTAAATTCACTCCACGATACATCTTGAATTGATTGTGCTAATTTATGGTTTTTAATCATTCCCTTAACGTTTAAATCTTCTAAACATATTGTATCGTACTGATTGGTTATCTCAGTAGATAGTTTATGTAAGAAGTCTTGACGTTGATTTGTGATATGTTCATGATGTAAACCAATTCTTTGTTTTGTTTTTTTATATCGATTGCTTTTTATATTTTGTTTTGATAATTTCCTTTGTAGAAATTTCAGAAAATCCAACTCGTTTTTAAAAAAATTGGAATTACTGATTTTTCTACCATCTGAAAAAACCAAAAAATTTTTAATTCCTAAATCAATTCCAATTGTTGTTTCTGGATTTATCGGTTTCTTTTCTGGAATAATTTCACCAGTTTCACATAAAATTGATACGAAATATTTTTCCGTAACTGTTTTTGAAACAGTTGCACTTTTGATTACACCTTTATGTTTTCTGTCCACTATCATTTTAATTCCTGTTTTGAATTTAGGAATGAAAAGTTCATCATTTTCAATCACAACAGACTGTGGGACAGAAAATGAATTTTTGTGTGATTTTTTCTTGAATTTTGGAAACCCCTGTTTAGTTCTGAAAAAGTTTTTATAAGCGTTATCTAAATTCAATAATGAAACTTGTAACGATTGACTGTTTATTTCTTTTAACCACTCACAATCTTGTTTCAAATCTACCACTTGTTTTTGTAAATCAAATCTTGATAAATTTATTTTATTTCCGTTATATGCATTCATTTTTGTTTCGAGAGCTAAATTGTATACGAAACGAACCGAACCAAAATGTTTTTCCAACAAAACTTTCTGTTCATCATTCGGGTATAAACGATATTTGAACCCTTTTAACATTTAGAAATATTCTGATAATCAACGTTTTATTTTGAATTATCAGATAAATCTATATATTAAATATTAGAATATTCAGAAAAATGGTTTTATGAAAACAAATAAAAATGGTGAAGAACAACCATCAATATCATTTACAGATGATTTGATCATCTAATTTAGAAATAATGACCAATTTTGGTTGGAAACCATTAGATGAATGGAATGTTATATTTAAAAAGAATTTCAAAAGAAATCCACGACATCTTTAGTGTCGTTGGATGATTTTATATATTATTTTTTTATCTTAAAAAACTTATGTAATTTTGTAATCCAAAACTTACTATATGGATAAGAAGAAAGTTATTAAAACAAACACCGAAACTTATAATCAATATGTAAAAGCTGGTTTTTGGGTTCCAAAAGGAAATGTTTTATTTAATATCGGAATTTCCGGTAAGGTTGAAGCCGAAGCTCTTGTAAAAGGTAGGGATAAAAGATTCATCCCGGTAACGATTATCATCAATGATTATTTTTATAACAAAGTCCAATATCGTAGATAATGATTGAACATTTTAACGAAACATCATTTACTTGGGATATTTGGTCTGGTGGAAATTTAACTGATATATTAAATATTTCTACTCGTAAAGAAATTATAATTTCCAATTCTGATGTGATTCGTAAATATGCAATCGGGTGGTGTAAAGGTGATGATGTTCCTTGTCGATCAAAACCAAATACCGTTGCCGTGATGTTTCTTACAAATGATATTGAATGGTGGACACATTTTAATGTTGATGAATTCCTTGAATGTTTTCCGGAATTAAAAAATTTTTTTATTAAATAAAATAATCGTAATTTTGTATTATTAAACGAAAACTAAGAAAAGCTACAATGAAAAAGACAACATCAGATTTTTTTGTTTCATATAAATATGGTGATGGTATAAATGATATTTTTACTACCCGGAAAGAATCAGAAAAAGAAAATGATAAGAGAAATGATTCGTATCAAAGAAGTTTTTTTTCCGATGGAAAAAGACCATATAAGGTTGTTACTTTATATGATGCAATAGATAGTCAAGAAGAATATATCAGAGAACGAACCGAATTAAATAATTCAAATGATGAACCATTATATTAATGAGTTATGATGAACAATGGGAAATATATTGTTATCAATGATAACAGGTTGATAATGTTCGATGGTACATTCAACCACAATGATTTTCTTATTTTTGAAAATTCACATGATAAAATAACAAGTGCTGGTTTCTTTACGGTTCATCAATCAAAAGAAAGTTACGGTATTTCTGTTAGTACAAATTACGGTGGAAGTCACACATTAAAAATTGGTCCGAGTGATTTCGATAAAGATTTAATAAAAGCAAGAATATTGGGTATTTCCCTTATTGAATTATAAAAATTATACAATGGAAAAAATATCTATTTCTAAAAAAAAGTTAAGAGAATTAGAATACTTAGCCTTTCACGATGATATGACAAAGTTAAAGAATAGACATTTCTTGTTTCGTAAAGTTAAAGTTGCAGATTTTAATTTTATGTATTTTATTGATATTAATGGATTAAAAAAGGTTAACGATCTTGGTGGTCATTTCGCTGGTGATAACCATATCAGAAAAATTGTTAAGGATATAAATGGATTATTAAACAGAAATGATTTATTTATAAGGTACGCTGGTGATGAATTTATTGTTTTATCAAATGATGATAATAAACTGGAAACCAATATTGATATTTCTGTTGGAAAAACTAAAACAAATTCTAAATTGATAAATACAATTAAAAAATGTAATTTAAATTTAATAAATCAAAAAAGAGTTTAAAATTGTCGGATAGGACGAACTCTGTGTGTCGGAATACCATATTTTTCCTTCCATTTAAAATCATTAGCACTATATCCATTAGAAAATTTAATAGCGAAAGCTCTATTTGGTCCTTCCTCTGTTGAACTGAAATAACTCGATGGCCAAACATTTGAAAAACCACCAATAATATCTTTCTGATTATATAATTCTATTAATTCATCTTTTGATGGTAAATACCAATCAGTATATCCGGATAAATCCAATTCACCACATAACCAAGCTGATATTCCAGAATAGCTTGTAACAATATTATTTTCAAGACTAGTTCCACTAATTATAATAGTATTTAGACTACCATATGCAATTTCAGAATAAATAGCACCCGTTGTAACACCAGTATCGCCCCAATAAGAAAATTCAGGATAAATATCATCTTGTGCAGCAATCAATCCATGTAAACCACCATCCCACGTATAAAAAACAGTTCCACCACTTAATTGTTCACCAATAATAGCCATATTTATTTTAATTTTTAAATTATATATTATTTTTCATTTCTTATAAATAACACAATAAGGATCATAGTTTGTCATCTTTAATATTTTTCTGAAAGCACCCCTATAATCATCATTTATAACCAGTGGGTTATCTTCCGATAAAATCTTTTTTAACATTTTATAATTGAGATCATATGGATCACCCTTAAACAATATTTTATCTATTTTATTGCTTTCGATAAATCGAAGAATTGATTCACTTAATTGTTTTTGAGTTTTGAATGATTCGTAAACAATCTTCTCTCTTATATGAAGTTCCACTAAGGCCATTTTATTTTGTTATTTTATGTATTTTATTGGTGAAAGTTTAAAAATACTTATTCTTAAATTTCTCGAAAAATTTTGGCATTGTTGTAAAATATTGATATCTTTTTTATTTTTATATATTAATGGTGATAGATTTCATATGAATTTTTCGATCTTATTTTTTAATATATACAATAAATAATATTTTTTAGTGGACACATTTTCTAATAAATATATAAATCACTTTAATATTCTTAAAAAAAGTATAATTGGATTCGAATTTGAATTTTATGCAGAAAGATCTTTTTATAGATTACTGGAACTACTCAATCGTGAATTATCACCAATCAAAATTCATGGTAGAAGAAAATATCATTCAGATTTAGAAGTAGATGAATATAATTTCAAAATTGAGCCCGATTATTCCGGTGGTCCGATGATGTGTGAACTTATTACAGGACCAATGAGTTATGTTAATTCTAGAATCATTTTATTAAAAATATTAAAACTTCTTCAAGATAATTCTAATACCGATGAAAGATGTTCAATTCATATAAATATATCGTTTGATAAAGATTTAGTAGAAGATAAAGATGTTACAAATACTAATAAATTAAAAATCATACTTGATGTTGATGAAGACTTGATTTATAAATATTTTCCAAATAGAAAAAATAATTTTTATGCGAAATCTATTAAAAAATTAATTCCATTTAAAAATTATCATTATTCAACAGATGCCATAAATATTATTAAATCTAATTTGGAATTACCAGACACTAAATATTATGGTATAAATCTAAAAGAATCTTATAATGGAAGATTAGAATATCGTTATATTGGTGGTAAAGATTATCAACATAAAACCAGAGAAATATTGGAATTAATGGATTATTTTATTTCTTTAAGTTGGAATTGTATAAATGATGATTTGTCAGAAGAAAATCTTGATGATTTAAGAAAATATTTGGATGAAAATATAAATATATTCAAAAATTTTACTCGTCTGGAAAATTTTATAGCGGAATTTCCTACAATTCAACTTGAAGTCGATAAAAATGACGCATTTCTTATTGTTAAAAGTCAATATAACAATATTCAGGATAAAATATATGACATCATAAGAAACATATATGATTTGAAAAATTGTATAATTAATTATGACACATCAGAAAGTAAAGTGGAAATTGTCGATGCACAATTTGAAACCATATTTACACTCAAAGGGATAAATATCTTTGATTCAAATGTTGTTAATGGTGAATATATCAGGTGTGAATTTAATAATGTTGATATTAAAAATGCACATATTACTAATTGTAAACTTTTTAATACAAATATATTTAATTGTAAATTAGAAAATTGTGATGTTGATGTTCAATGTGAACTCAAAGAATGTTATTTTTCTGGGGGCTTGATGAATGGAAATTTTTTGAGTGGTACATTAAGAGGTGGTGTAGTTGGTCCTGATGGTGAACTTGGAACCGATTGTGATATAATTACAGATACAAATTCATATTTTGATTCTAATGATGAAGAAGGTAGTGTTGTTAAAGATTCAAAGAAAGATAATAAAAATTTAATCAAATAAAATATATGTTATCATTCGAAAATTTTTTATTAGAATCAAAAGAAAAAGGGATAATTTGTTATCATGTTTCCAATAAATTAAATCACATGTTAAATAGTGATTTCAAATTAGAATACGCGGATGATTTTTCTTTGTTTGGACACGCTATTTATTTTTCCAGTTCACCAAATATAGTTTATTTTCCATCAAACGGTGGGAAAAAATATGTTTGTAAATTTTCTATAATTCTAGAAGAACCAATTTTAGATATGAATAAAGAAATTTCAATTGATGAAGCAAATACTTTATTACACGATTTCTTATCAATTTCTAAAATTAAGGATAAAACATTGAATTCATATATGTTCAAACATAATTTTGAAAATGGTGTTCAATATGGTGAATTTTTCGTGAAAATAGCATCATTAACAAGGTGGGACTATAATAAACATTTTCGTAAATTCATACAAAATTACATGGGTTTCAATTCATTTAAATATTATCAAAACGATTGGACAGATTTTCAAACAGAATTAGGTGATTATGGAACAGCATACGGTTTATACAATCCAAAAAATATTAAGTACCTAGACGGTCCATTTTAAGAAATCTTCCCTTTATATTCTAAAAAGGCTCGTTCAATAACTTTAATAGCCTCTACCTGATCACATTCAACACTTAAATTTATTTTAGAAAGTGAATCAACGATTCTTTTCGCATAAATAAATTCAATATTTAATTCCGGATTTTCCTTAATTATTTCTTCTATTTCCATCGTAATTTTTTATTTTTTCAAGATATTTTTCATCATATATATATAAATAATCATCCACCACCACATCAAAATAATTGTTATATCTCTTTGTATGTGTGGACACAATCTTAATACTATTCCCCCCATCCCATGTAAATATTCTACGATCTTCATTATATACGGTGTTATCTATATTTACCGTACTGAAAAATTGTTGAATTATGGGTCTACCATATTTCAAAACTAAATATGTTTCTATTGATTTGTCCCTACCGGATTCAAAATCAACCAGATAATCATTGTAGAATGTCAAATAAATATTTTTTAAATGAATATCCAACACTTTATATTTTTCACAATAGAATCGTCTGGTTAGTGGGTAATCAGTACTATCTGTAATTTCTTGAAATGTTGGATATTTGGAAATAACATAATCCACTTTAGTTTTATTCAATTTAAAATCACCCAAACCATTTAATTGGGCGTGGACAATTGAAAGTAGTCCCACAAAAAATGTAGTTAATAGTATTTTCATTAAGATTTTCATTATTTGATGATATACAAATATAATAATAATGTTTTAATATTCCAAATTTTTATTAAAATTTTTTTATTCCAGTTAATTATCGTAATTTTGTATTGTCAAATCAAATAAACCAAATTATGATTTACCCAAAGAAATATACCCAAACGGAAATCGATTCTTTAATTACCAAATTAAAGGTAATGTTCCCAGATTCGAAAATTGATTTACATCGTTCAGATCCAAGATTTATTCTTATGTCAAGGGTTATCGGAACCCAAAAAGTTGATACTGTTCCAATTTCGATTACAGAAACGGTTGAAATTCACATTTCAGAAGCTTTTACCAGACTTACATATTATATTTAAAACTATGGAAGAAATAAATGTGAAAGATTTTCGTTCTAAAAAACCAACGAAACGTGATTATCAATCAATTTTTTGGAAAGATAGGTATAACAATCGTGCGGATGATACCACAAAAGAAAATTTGAATAAAATTCTTGGTTATAATCAAGATTTGTGGATGTTTCTTAATAAACAAGAATTAGATTGGAATTCCATCAAAGTAGAAAAAATTAATTCCAAATTTGAAAATGAAAAACCAGGTTACATTGGAAAATTTAGTGGTGATTTGATTGTGAATTATAAAGGTAGTGTTAAAATCGGTGGAAAAATTTATTTCAACACTTGGACAATATTTATTGATACAACTAGATTTTGGTAAAAGTAAAAAACTAAAAATAACGTGATTTTAAAGCATTAAAAGATATGTATATGTATTTGTATTTAAATTAAATCTTCAAATCCCTTGGAACAAATTCTTTGTTGTATTTCTTTTGAAATTCATCTTTCAATTTTTTCATTTCGTTACTGATAACTTTAACTTTGTTCATATTGTTATCATCTAATGATTTGTTCAGTTCAATTTCCATTTTAGAATATTCCGTTTTAAATTCCGGTTCAGTTAATTTGACATAATCCTTTTCAGGTGTTTGTTCAGGTTTGGTTGGTTCGGATGTTGGTTTATCAAAATATTTTTGGAAATCAACTACATTTTCTGGGTTCTCATAATTTTTAATTTCCTCAATTGACATATCAACCAATTCATCAATTTTTTGTCTTGCCTCGGTTGTATTTGTTAAAATTCCCTTTATCAGATCAATAAATTCCTGATTTGATGTGATTTTAGGATCAACCATACTACCGAAAACAAATTCCCTCAAGTTAGGATAATCACCTATTTTTGTATTTTTATTTATGAAATCCCTAATATCTGATGCTATTTTCGGTCCATATCTTAAATCTTCTATTTCATCCCAATAAGTGTCTGTATTTGTTAATACTATTTGTGCAATTTCCGCATCCGATGGAATTCCTCTTATTGCGATAAGTTCGTAAACACCTTTAACTATTTCGTGAATCAAAGATGCTAAATCTAAAGCCCTTACTTTTATAGTAACACTGCTTTGTTCTTGTTCTTGTTCATCTTCTTCACCTTCCTGTTCGTCTTGTTCCCCGAAAATAACTTGAAAATAATTACCGTATTGTGGTGCTTGTTCAGCCATTTCAACCTGTTGTTCTTCCGGTATTCTCCAATATAAAGTATAAGAATCATCGATTATTTTATTATACAATTCGTATAATTCTGGGTTTATTCTATCAACATCATCTTTGGCCAATTGAAATAATTTAAATGTATTAAAACTTTCTCCTTGAATTATATTATTGATAATTTTTCTTTTATCAATTTCTAATTTAATTTCTTCATCTTCAATCTTTTTGATTTCAAAATTAGGTGGTTTCTGGAATGACAATTTACTACCCATTTCCATTTGTTCATCATCCCCCGGCTTGATGATTTTAACATCCAATTCTATTCCATCTAATATAGAACCATAAAATTCTTTGATTATTTCTTTTGCAATATTTTCCAATTGTTGCTCGTGACCATTCTGTAAATTCATCATCTTATTGATTGTTTGCATATATTCACGTGGGAATTGTCCTTGATATCTTTGCATCATATATTCTGTATAATCATCCAGATAATCATTTGAAAATGATGGATTGCCTTTCAAGGTAGCTTCGAGTAAAAAATCTTTAAATGTTTTCATTTATATTTATTTTTGATTATTTTTATTAATTCATTATTTGAAACACTTTTAACCCTTTTTAAAACATCTTCTATGGTCGCCTTTGGTCTGGGTGTCACTGATGGTTTATCTCTTCTTATTGGTGATGGTCTGGGAGGCGTCTTTGTTGGGGTTTTAACTGGAGTTTTCACCGGAGCTTCTGTTTCACTGAAATATTCATTGAATTCTTTAAGGTATTTCATTTTATTTTCATTTTTTTCTATGTTTTGAAACGATTTGAAATCGATTATTATTTCAATATTTTCTTTTTTTATTTTTTTACTACCTTTTAAATAATCTTTAAAATATTCTCTTATTTTTGTTGAAAGACTTTTACCTCTTTTACACACATCATATACTTCTTGAACATTAGCACCATTTTCTACTAAAAAGATTGCAATATCTATTTCATTTGAATTTCTTGAATAATTCACACAACGTTTTAATAATTCTGTTGGTTCTGGTTTATAAATATTAAATAAATTACAAAAAATCTTGAAATTATCGGAATAATTATATACCAAATTTTCTTTTCCTGAATTTGATATTTCATTTGGTTTAACATATTTAATAACCATGTTAGACATTCTTTGACAATTTTTTTCATCAATATGTGTATCAGTAAAATATCGAATTTCTTCGGGTGTTATTGGTTTTTTAAATTTATTTATTATGTATTCTACTATACTTGGATTTTGTGATTCGATTGCATACTTCAATGGATTTATTAAATGTTTATCTCTTGAATAATTTTGGGAACTTTTTAAATCATAAGGGTTCATATTATATTCTTCCACTAAAAATTTAAATACATGGCAATTTCCAGTTTTTAAAGTTGCAAAAAATATAGTATGTTCATCATCATTAATATATTCAGTGTATTTTATATCACAACCAGCTTGCAACATTTTTTTAACTGTTTCAACCCCATAAGGACTATCTGGTATATAGTTATACATTATTGCATTATTCAGTGATTTTTTCTGTAGTTTTAGATTTTTATTATCAATCGCATATATTAAGTTTTGTGGTTTAAACTGCCAAATTTCTTTCTCTTCAGTATAATCTGGTTTCTCATCCATGACTTTTTTAAATATATTAAAATCTTCCGTAGCATATAAGTAACTAATATTATAATTTACTGATTTTAAAAGTGATTCTAATAATTCTGGGTGTTTTTTATTAAATTTTACTAATTCATCACAACCAATACTTGATTTTGGATTTTTACTTAAAATATATTTTATTATTTCTTTATTATTTGTTAATAAAAATTTAAATGTACCTATTTCTTTTGGATCAAACTCATAATCATCAAATAATTTTTTAATACCAATTAAATCATTTTTTTGAATGAAACTATCAACAGTATTAGAAACACAATCTTTCGGAAAATATTTTAATAATGGATAAATTTTATCAGTTGTTAATTTCAAAACATATTCATATACTTGTTGTTGTTTATAACCTTTATTTGAAAATAAAATTTCTTTTATTTTTTCATCTGACCCATTATTTTCTACATATTTGAGTAATAAATCTATTAAATAAATAAAATCAACAGATGATTTTTCGTAAGTTGATATAATAGAACCCAAATCGTTTATTATGTTACGTTCAACATAATACGAAATATCAAATTTTTTTCTGGAAATTAAATCATTAATAATGTCAGTTCGAAGTTCCTTGAAACCCTGTGGTGATGATGTTCGAATTAAATTAGAATAAATTTCACTATCATTATCAGGAAAAGAATTGTTTATTAATTTTTCATATAAATTTTTGTTATTTTTAAATAAATAAACAAATAAATCTCTAGAGTTCCAAGCACCATTATTAATTAAAAATTCAATTATTTTAAAAGGTTTAACGATTTTTGTTCGGTTTGATGATGATTCATCCAATATATAATTCACATAAGAAATAAAAGTGTTACGACCACCAGATATTCTTTCTGGATAATATATTTTATTATTTCTTTGATCTATCGGAATTCTATTATAAAAAAGTTTAAATAATTCCAAATAATCCCTTTCAATAATAGTATCAAAAAATCCTCTTGATATATCTGTATCACCAAAAAGAGTTGAATTTTTTATTTTTGATTCAAAAAATTTAACAATTTCTATTATTTTATTTTCTTCGGTATCAATATTAAAAATACTTAAATAAATTTGATTACTAATATCATTATAATCTTCTTCAAAACTATAATTATTCAATATGTAATAAAACAATTCTAAATTTTCATATTGTACTGTCCATATTAATAAATCAGAACTCTTAATCAATTTTGGAATATTTAATTTTTCATCTCTTATTAAATTATAAAATTGATCGTTTAATTTGTGATAAATAAGATATCTTATACAATCAAAATGATTATTCCAATCGAAATTATTACCAAAAAATTCTATAATTTTATTAAATTTCACAACATCAATTTCTAGTACACTATAATCCTTAATAATTTTATCATATTCGATTAATTTCTTTCTATATTCAATTTCCTTTTTGGATAAAGGTTTAAACCACGATTTAGAAATTTTCCATTGTTTAAAATAACTTAAATATGAACTAATTATAGTTGAATCATCTTTTTTGTGAATAAATTTAATTTCACCCTTTTCATTAACTGTCAAAGCTATCATACAATAAGTATCTGAAAATGGTAAATTGAAATTCCAAATAAAATATTGTTTTGTTAATTTATCTAATGAATTATAATTATCCCAAAGATTTTTACCATCTTGATAAGAAATACACCAACTAGAATCTTTACCCAATTGTTTTGATGTTTCTTTATCTGGTATGTAAGCAACTACAATTTGAGTATTATAATCAGAATATACTACCTGTGCATTCGTTTTTTGAATATGTGACAAAACATTTTCAAATTCAAATCCCTCAGTTGCTGAATTTATTTTTATTACCAAATCAGATAAAAATGATTCAAAATTTTTAAATGATGATATTTTTCCTTTTAATTCCCCCTTACCAAAATATAATCTGTAAATACTATCCTTTACATCAGTCTCCAACTTCATCCAAGTTAAAATTTGTTGTGAAAATTTTTCCTTTGAATTGTTATTTAAATTCTTATATTCACCTTTTAAAACAGAAGGCATTTCTTTTAACCAATGATTAAGATGTTTTTTTGATTCTAGTGTTCTTAAATCATCATATATTTTTTCATAATTATCATATTGAGTGATCGGTTTTGGTAATAAATACAAATATTCTTTTAATGCTGTAATATCATTTAAAAGGGTTTTTAAATTTTCAAGTGTTATATTATTTTCATAATGTAATCTGGTGAATAATCCAACATAACCATCCTGACCTTTTAATATACTTCGGATTGATAAATAATCCGGATCTTTTTCACCTAGTGGAATCTTATCCTTGTGTTTATTTAAGATGGACTTGGCTAATGAAACATCCTCGTTTATAAATAAGTTGAAATTTTTAATCATACCATATATATAAATTTTTTATTTCGTAAGTTATTTGTATTTTTGTAAACCAAAATATATTTATGAAAGATTTAGCCTTCGAATATCTACAATTCTGTACCAAAAATAAGTTAACAATTGATTCTGATGAATCTGTTAAATTGTTTGGTACAAACATCAATGATGAAACCATGAAAGAAACATCAAGTATGTTGATGGATATTTTGATGAAAGGGGGTATAATCTATGATAAATCAATTCTACAATATAAAAATATTGATGAATATCTTAATTCTATAACCGAATCCCGGATGGAAAGAAGAAAAAATCAATTGAATGATTGGATTCAAAATAGACCAGCCAGAAAATTCTTTACCGAAAGAAAACCCAAAAATAAGAAAGAAGAAAAATTGTTTGATAAATTGGAAGAAACAACCGAAATTATTAACGAATACTGGGATACCAAATATTTTAATGAAAAGGAATTATCCAAACAATTCATTTGTATTTGTGAAAGAGATTATGGTGGTGAAAATCGTATTGGCATTATGGTGAAACAAGAAGCCTATGCACACCAATATAGTATTATAGTTCGTGGTATCATCGGACCTTATAATGTATCAAATGATGGTAATGGATGGGATTTGGAATTAGAAAAAGGTGCAGAAAGATTTAGTCTTTCAAAGACATATAAAAATTTACCGACAAAAGATGAATTGATTGATGATTTCATTTCTTTGGATATTCTGGAAAGCCAACCATCAATTGATCATATTCGTAATGATATATCGACAATTCCTATTTATCCTACTGCAAAGGAATATTTCAAATAAAAAATTTTTTGTTTGATTGAAAATTCGTAATTTTGTAGTCTAAATCATATATTTATGATAAACGCCATCAGAATCATCTAATTTTTCAAATGAAATTGAAAAGAGAATTTTATTCGAAATTTTTTATATGGAAATATAAATTTCTAAAAGTTGATAAAGAAAAAATTGAAACTTACATCGAAAAGAAAGCTAGACAATTAGCGGATTTAGAAAACGTTAAAGTTTTTAATGTATCGTCTGAAGAAATGAATAAAAATGAAACCGATAAAAATCATTGGGCTTGTGGATTATTCATTTATATAAATGATAAAAAACAAAGAATTGAATACGAACACATTATTCGTGATTATCAAAAAATATATTGGGGTGAAGATGTTGGAAGAGAATTAATAAGACCAAGAATTGAATTATCTCCAATTTCTGATGTTTTTACACTCATTCATGAACTTGGTCATTATTACATATATAAAAAAGATGAAAAACAATCAGAAGATGAGGCAGATTTTTATATAGATGAATTTTTTGATGAACATTTACCACCATTTTTTAAATGGTGTTGTCAAATTATGGTTAATATTAGAACAGAAAAAATTAGAACAGAAAAAATTCAGCCGGAATTGAAATTCTCAGATGAAGAAAGTTTTATGTATTGGAAAGATTATCAAATGTTCATTGGAAATGTGAGATAAAATAGAAATATATACCGCTAAATTTGTTAAATTTCAAAAAGATGTTATTATCGTTGATGTCATGACAGATAAAGGTATCAAAAGAAGAATATTTGATAATAAGACTTTAGTTTCCGGAATTAAAAATTTGAAAAATCTTATAATTGGAATTTCAACAAAACTGGGAACAATGGAAATTCATTTTATTGATGGTAATAGATACTATAAATTATTTGAAAAATGTGGATGGAAATTAAGTGAGGAAGAACAAATTAATTCAGATAGGAAGAAAAAATTGAAACAAATATTAAAAGATGAAATTTTTTTATAAATAATTTTTTTTTATTCAAAAACTTTATATACTTTTGTAAAAGTTTCATTGTGTTAAGTTTTAAGTGTCAGTTAGGATTTGGGATTCTCAAACGGGAGAATCCCAAATCCTATTAAAAAAGGAAAAATTATGACAACAAGATTGAAAGGTTTTACTATTACTTTGGAAAAAGATATTCGTGAAGATGATGTGGAAATACTTATTCAAACCCTTAAAATGATTAAAGGTGTTGTATCAGTTAAACCAATCGGATTCATTTAAAAAATATTTTAAAGATATAACAAAAGAACAAAAAGAAAAATTGGTCGGTAAAGAACAAAATGTTAATTTTTTTAAAAAAATAAATGAGAAGGGAGAGTTATGAAAGATATAAAAAATATGAATAAAGAAGAGTGTTTGAATTTCATTAGAGAAACATTAAGATTTGAAAATAGTGTGGAAAAATCTTTAAGAGATTATGATTGGACTACAAACCATTATAGATTTGAAATGAGTGGCTATGATTATTGTAAAACTGGTTCTTGTGTTGTGCATAATATAAACATTCTAAACAAATTTGCTTATTTAGGTTTATATGATTATACTGAATTTTTATATTTAGATTTCTATAAAGGTTATGGAATAATATATTTAAAATATTGGAGAGGTGATTATTTAGAGATTGGTGAAAGTGGAGATTTAAGTGGTATGACCACATCAGAAATTATTTACGAAATTTTCAAACTGACAATTTTAAGTGGTAAAAACACAAGAAGGAGAGATTGATGAATAAAGACGAAATAATTAAAAATTCAATATTCTATCGTTGGTCTACAATAGAAGCATCTATAAGGACAGAAAAACCAAAAGAATATGAGATGTTAGATTTCTTTATTGAAATCAGGAAAGATCCACCAGAAGTATCTAAACCATTTGCTTATGTAATAATGTATAATCAACAATTTCATTCTGTACTAAATAATCTGTACCAAGATTTATTTCAAAATATATTTGTAATAAGAAAGGTAACAGAAGAGGTTGTTTAAAACAATGTCCTCATGGTAAACCACACGAACTGATAGAAATAGAAGATCATCACTGTGATAAAGAAGATTATTGTGTGGGATGGGGACCAGATTATATTTATAAACAAATATTAGTTCAATGTAAACCAATTGAAGAAAATGAAAAATAAATTAAACTTTTTGAAAAAAAATATCTAAAATAGAAAAAACAGACTTTATTTAGTTAATATATAATAAAAAATTAAAACCTTAAAGACTTCGAAAATTATGAAAAACATAGTAACAACAATTTGTGGATGTGGCAGAGATGATAGATTTCTGATTGGGTTTTATTTGCGATAATCGAAAAGATTTTTAAAAAGAAAAACCCAATCTAACAAGGTTGGGTTTTTTTATTGTTCTTTAAAATACTGAAAAATACATTGCGGGATCGACTGGAGATGGTCACCAGCGGAGCCTCATAAACTCTAACCGAAAGGAACGTGCGTTCGAATCGCACTCCCGCTACCAATGTAAAATTATAGTAGTCAATTAATGGGTTACTTCAACAAACAGCAAATTTGTTTCCAAACAACACCCAATAATACTTTTCTCTATAATTTTTTAGTTCTTTGAAATTTTGAAAAAATATTGTAGTAGTGAAACAATAGAGTTACTTCGAACAATTAGCTCAATTAGAGCGGATGTTTTTCATATATCAGGTTATCGGTTAATCTCCGATATTGTTTATCAAAATCACTCTTTGTAATTTTCTCTACAATTTATGGTAACATAGCATAAAGTCGAAATGCCACCGGACATTGGTAAAACCAATAGGAATAGTGCACACCCGTAGTAAGGGTGAAGATATAGGTTCGAAACCTTTTGTTACCGCAATAATAAGTCGGGATAGTGTAATGGTAGCACGCTTAAAAAATACTATTCAAATAAATCCCTTGGAAAAGTGGCGAATGTAATAGTTACTTCGGAATCCTAATCCAGATAGGTTCGATTCCTGCTCCCGACTCAAAATGGTGTATTAGGCCTCTTGGTGGGGAACTTGACTGTCAATCAAGTAAAATTAACGGATCGGAACCGTAATATACCGCAAAAATAGTCCGTAGGTCAAACGGTTAAGATGTCGCCCTGTCACGGCGTACGGAACGGGTTCAACTCCCGCACGGACTGCGAAATTAGAAATTGTTCTTTGACAATTTATATGAAAAATAAATGACCCTGTAATGGCTGAGTCTTCTAAACTCGATGTGCATAACGGATGAAAATAAGGGTTCGAATCCCTTCTGGGTTACTGAAAATTAAAATTAAGTTTTAGAAATAAGTTGGTTTTTTATTTAAATATATAAAAATAAAAAACAAATATGATTTGTGAAACTTGTGGTAAAGAAAATAATGGTAAATTTGCGACAGGGAGATTTTGTACTAAAAAATGTGCTTGTAGTTTTAGTACAAAAACAAAAAGATTGGAAATAAATAAAAAAGTTAGTGAAACTTTAAAAAAAGAAAAATTATTAAGAATTTGTGAAACTTGTGGTATAGAATTTTTTGTTCATAAAAGTAAAAAAGATAGTAGATTTTGTTCAAAACTTTGTATAAATCACAAGATAAGTGAAAAAACTAAAGATTTATTGTCAAAAAAAAGAATTGAATATCTTTCTAAAAATAAAAATGTTAAGTGGTATGATGTTAAAAATATAAATAACCAAAATATAAAAATACAAGGGAAATGGGAATTAGATTTTGCCAACAGATGTAATGAATTAAAAATATTATTTTTGAGACATGTTATAAAATTTAATAATGTTCATTACTACACCCCAGATTTTTATATACCCAAATATAATATTTATATAGAAATAAAAGGTTTTCTTTATGAAAAAGATAAATATAAAATGTTAAAAGTGATTGAAGAACATAAAATAATTTTAAAAATGATTATGAATCATTCTTTTATTGAAATTTTTAAAGAAGATGAATTATTGTTATTAAAAAATGTAGATGAAATGTATAAACTAAATGAAATAAATTATGATTCTTTTGTGAAAAGATATTAACGTGAAATTAGCTCAACTGGTAGAGTGGGACCTTGCCAAGGTTCAGGTTGTGGGTTCGAATCCCATATTTCGCTCATAAATGCAGGTATAGCACAATGGTAGTGTAAGAGATTTCCAATCTTTTGATGTCGTTTCGATCACGACTACCTGCTCAAAAAACATGATAGTGTGACCGATTATTGAGCTGCAACCTCAAAGACGGGAGTTTAATTCTCTCCACTATCTCAAAAATTGAAATGATGGAAACAAAGTATGATTCTTATGGTAATTTGATTGGAAAGGTTTTGGATGATATAAAATCTGGTGATAGGGTTGAATACATCGATACTAAAAATTATTTCGTTGGAAAGAAAAAGATAAATGAAAAAATATCATTAAGGGGAATTTGGGATGGTGAAAAGGTTGTATTTGATGATAAGGAAAAAACAACTGTAAGAAGTATACATTGGTTAAAATTAATAAAAAACTGCCCTTGTTGTGGTGGTGAAATATAAGAAATATTGCAGAAGAGTGAAACGGATTTTCCGATCAGGAATAAATCATTTAGGGCTCATAACCCTAAGATATTGGGTTCGACTCCCATTTCTGCTTCTAATTTTTAATTATGATTGATTTGGATAAATTATATGAAGATTTCTTACAACTTTTAAATTCATTTACAGATGAAGATTTGGATGAATGGTTAAAGATGGATGAAGAAAGATTATTAAAAAATAAATGATCTGGTGGCCGAATGGTTAGGTACTTGTCTGCAAAACAAAGTAAGGTGGTTCAATTCCACTCCAGATCTCAATGAAATTGATATGAGAATCATTGTGCTTGATATTGAGGGAACATTAATATCGAACGCTGTTTCTATTTTTCCCAGACATAACTTATATAATTTTTTAACTTTCTTAAAAGGAAAGTATGATAAGATTGTGTTTGGATGTGAATGGGGTGGTGGAATACCGTGTGAGAAATTAAAAGATGAACCATTTGATGAATTTTATTTTCCGGGTTGGATATCTCCAAAAAATGAGACTAATTCTGGTTGGTAAAATAAATTTATTTTGTGATAAAAAAGCCGGTATTACCGGCTTTTTTTAATTATTTCTTTTTTAATATTTATTATTTCGTATTTATAATCATCATAAAGAGTCCATTCATATTCATCTGGAAATTTTATTCTATTTTCAATGGTTTCTTTAAAATCAATATTTTCTTTCGATGTTTTTATTGTCACTAAATAAAGATTATTATCATTTATAACATCAATCATCATAAAAAAATAATTCATGTTCATATTTTTTAAATTTGAAAGAAAATGAGTTCCTAATTTTTCAAAATTTATATTTTTTTTAGATTTCACATTTAAATATCGGTATAAGATAACTTCATTTGGAATATTAGATAGACCATCTGAAAAATCTGTTTCAAAAAACCAATTTAAATAATCTTCTGCATCTTCCGGGGAATTAAAACCTTCATAGTATTTTTTTATCTTATTGAAAGTCCATTTTTTTAAATTTTTCAAATTTGTAAACGAAGTAAAAGATTCGATGATTTTCATAAATTTATATATTAAAAATTATATATAATTTCATGAAAAGTTTTGTTGAATTTGTTAGTGAAAATATAGATGAAAAACTTTGGTATCATGGTAGTCACAATGATAATATTTCTATTTTTAGTACCAGAAGAAAAACAAATAGATTGGGAATATATTTTTCTGATGTGGAAAAAGAATCCAAACGATATGGAAGTAATATTTATGTTGTAAAACTTCATTTAGAAAAAACATTAAATTTGGCCAAGTATGATGAACAGGGATTTGAAAATTATGAAAATTTTTTGGATGAATTACCAATACCAGAAAAAGAAAAGGATTATCTAAAAAGGGAACATAAAAATTGGGGTCGTGATTATTTTACACCATATAATATTTTAGAAATATTAGATAATAGATTTGACATCATTCCAAAATTGAAAAAGAAAGGTTATGATTCTTTAAAATTCAAAGAAGGTGTTGGAACAACAATGGTTGTTTTTTGGCCAAGTTTAATTGAAATAGTAACCAAATATAAAAGGGAACAAAATTATGGTTGGTAAATTAATATATAGATAAAAATAAATCAAATTAAAATGATACACTTTAAATTATTTGAAGAATTTAAAAAAGAATTATATAGTGAAGATATACAAGAGAATAAAGAAATAGATGAAACACCAGAAGAAAAGAAAAAAAGGTTAAAAGATAAAAGATTAGATAAAAAATGGGAAAAAGAAAGAATATCTTACGAAAAAGAAAGAGATATAATTAAAAATATATCAGAAAAAGAATTTGACATTTATGCCAGAAATTCTTGGAATAAATATGAAAGTAAAGTGAAAAATTCGGAAGATTCAATACCATATTGGGAATTTAAATCAGAATTGATTGATAGATATGGTAGAAAACAAAATGAAAATTCAGGTAACGATTATTTGAAATTACAACGTGGTCAAGTTGGTGTTGTGGATGATCCTTGGAGTTTTAATTTTGGTAATGGTCAACACGGTGAAGGTGTATATGCTTTTTTATATGGTGATAAACCTATGAAAGATTATTATACAAAAAGAGGTGAAAATTTATACACATTTAAAATTCCAAAAAAATATGTAGTAGATTTATCAAATAAACATTGGGATTTTTGGGAAGCAAAATCATATATTTATAACAACCCACAATATAAAGCTTTTATATTTAAACATGTAGGAATTGGAATACCATCATCTAGAGAAGTTCTTATAACAGATCCAAATATTATTTTTGATATTTTATAAAAATTTTTTATTATCAAAATATTTTTGTATATTCGTTTAAACCTTATTAATTATTTATAATATAAATAGTATGAACACTTCTGATAAAATGATTATTCAATGTGATTGCGGAACACATTTACTTCGCACAGATTATGATGATGAACTTAAATTGTTCTACATGTCTTTTTATACTTATGGTAACGGTAATTTAAAAATAAATATTTGGTCTAGAATTAAATATGCTTTCAAACACATTTTTACAGGAAGAATTTATTCAGATCAAATGGTTCTTAATAAGAAAGAAGCTTTGAAATTAATTGAATTTATTAAAGAAAAATCAGAATTAGAAAATAATCAATACCCAACCGAATATGAATAAAAATAATAAATTGGAACCGTTAATATTTGAATTAAATGACAATGAAATGGTGTCATACGAAAAATGGAAGAAAAAATTACCAAAAAAGTATATCAACCAAGGATACACATTTTCGTTCACAATAACTGGTATTGGTACGGTGGTAGAAGTTCAAGTGGCTGATTTTCCAGAAACAATAAAAAATATAACAGATTTTGATAGTTGGTAATATGAAACTAAAATTCTTTCAAAATATTCATACCCATTTCTGGATTATATATAGTCCAAAAAGAAATCAATTATATCATTATTTAATAAATATTGGTTTCAGTCCAGAAAATTCATATTTATCATCAAAAAACATTTTAATTGATGCTATGGATTTTATAATAAAATAATTTAAATGAATATGGAATTTAAAAATATTAAATCACCGAATGAATTTATAGGTTTAAAACCTTTAAATGAAAGTAGGAGACCAATAGAAGCACACAAGGTTTTAAAAGAGAATAAAGACATTAAAATATTTCAAAATGTAACAGATTTTAATGTTCCGATTAGTGATGAATCACATGTAAGTGCAAAACCCGGAACAACATTTGTTTGTTTTGAAAATGATGTTTATGTTCAAAATGAAAAAGAGGAAACTTTTTCTAAAGCTTTATTTGAAACCGAATTCATTTTAATGAATAAGAAGATATTTGAAAAAGTATGAGATTTTTTAATTCCATTAGAAATAAATTAGTTCAAAATCATAAAATTGAAGTTTTTGATCAGGATGGTAATTTTCTATATTATGATGAAGATATTACTAATATAATAAAAATTGTTAGATGTGAACATAATATAAATGGTGAAATTTGTTATTCATATAACAATTATTTTAATAATGGTATGATTTCATATGGTATGATTTTGAATAATGGATTTAAAAGTATCAAATAAGAAAAAAGTATAAATATGAAAAAAGATGAATTGAAAGAATTTTTAAAATTTTATATTAATCAACGTGGTGAATTAACCGTTGATGAAATTATCGATAAATATATCAACGAATATGAAGAAAAAACATGCTTAACATGTTTACATTTTAATGTGTTTGCTGATGAAGAACCATGTATTAATTGTGAAGATGATAATTTTAAATGGGAATTAAAAAATTAAAAATAAAAGTATGGGAATATCACCTTTTAGTTATAGTCATAGTTCTTATGATAAACTTCCAGAACGACCTAAAATTGTCACGGTTGAAGTTACTAAACCATTACCAAACCCGAATCCGACTAATTACAAAATAATTAGATATGAAGAAATAGGATCTTTCCTTATATTAGAAGTTCAATACTTAGACTGTACGAATTACGAAGGACATAAAATAATGTTATATGAATGTTCTTTAAAGGATATTATGAAACAAAAAAGTATTGATCCACATTTCTCATACAACCCGGATTATCATTCACCAAAAGCAAGATTTGAACCAACGGTCAGGGGTTGGGAAATGTGTAAATTACTTGTTTATAGTATTCAAGAAATAACAAAATGAAATTAAAAATCATCTGGTTCTATATAGAGATAGGATATTCAAAATTATTGAATATATTTAATGTTAAAAAAAATACATCAGTTATTCCAAAAGGAATGTATTGTTATACTTTTGATGGAACCAGTGGTACAGATGATAATGGATATACTTGGTTCGGTACTAATTCTTGTAAATATTATAGAAGTATGAAAGGAATGAAAGCTGGATGTACTTATGTTGGTTTTATCGGATGGGACCCTTGTTTGGGAGATCAATGTAAAATTTGTGGTGAAAATAAAGATAACTATGAATAAAATTAGAAAAAATCTATTTCAAATAGAAAAATTAAGACGCCTTGGTGGTAGGGATTCTTTTTTTGGAATTAATAAACGATACCATTTTACATGAAATTGGTGACTGGAAATTTAATAACATAGATCAACTGATTGATGAAGAAAGTGAAGAAAGTTATGTTACTAGAGCCATTATGAATATAGAAATGTATAAAAAGAAATGTGATTCTGCACAAATGTTATTTAATGAAAAATAAATTAAGATTAATTTTTTTATTCCAAATATTTTACATAATTTTGTAATCTTATCTGTTGATCAATTTGACATTGGATTAATAACCACTAACTTTCACAGAAAAAGATAAGGATATGAAAGTACACATAATAAAAAGATGGTGAGTTGAAATGATATACACTTCTATCGACATTGTGGTGTTAAATTGATCAACAGATTTTTTAAAAATTTTATTGGGTATGTGGACACAAGAAGAACAAGATAAAAAAGATAAAGAAAGATTTGATGAAATAGAAAAGGGTGGATGGTTGATAGTTGCCGGAGTATTTATAATAGATTACTTATCTTCCTTGGAAAATGTCTTTGGTTCTTTTTTACAAAGATTTTTTAAACTTTTTGAAAAAATATCACTACAAATTAAAGAAATAGAAAAAACAGACTAAAAAGATTTAATATATAAATTTAAGAAACAAAAAACATTATGAAAAACAGAGTAAATATTAACCTATATTATTTGTATTTATACCTCTATCCAAATCGAGGCTGGGTTGATATTGCTGAAAGATAAATTTGTATTTATCCAATTAAGGTAAAAACCCGGTCTCAAAAGGATCGGGTTTTTTGTTTTTGTTCTTTAAAATATTGAAATAAATGGGGGTGATTTACTGTATTCAAAATTACTCAGAAATGTAGCGATGAAAAAACAGTTACTTCGTAAGCTGTAAACTTATCATCAGATGTGTGCAAATCCATCCACCCCCACCATGAGAGTATTGGACAGTTGGTTGTCTAGCGGCTTGTAATACCGTAAAATTGTAGGTTCGAACCCTTCTACTCTCACACAAAAAACATCCGAGTGGTGGAATGGTAGACACGCCAGCTTGAGGGGCTGGTGCCGAATAGGCGTAGGGGTTCGAGTCCCCTTTCGGATACAAAATTGGGAGTTTATACCGTAAGTAGTAGCGGGTTTGACTGTAAATCAAATATCTTCGGGTTCGGGTGGGGCAGCTCCATCAACTCCCACAAATTAAGCGTTCTTTGAAATTTGTTAAACAAAAAGTTTTTTTCACTAAAAATATTTATATATACAAATAAAAACAAAATATGAAAGGTATATGTAAATATTGTAATATAGAAATAGAATACGAAAAGAAACAAAGTTTTGGTGCACATGTAAGAAATTGTAATATGAATCCCAATTTAGAGAAAATTAGTCAAAAAATGTCTAATGTTCTTAAAAAAGAAAGAAAAACATATACAATTAAATGTGAAAAATGTGAAAATGATTTTAAATTGAAATTAACAGAAAACCAATACAAAAAAGGAAACTATAAACGATATTGTAGTCAAAATTGTTCTAATAGTGTGAATGGAAAAAAGAGAAGTTTTGATAATTCATCAAATACTAAATCTCAGGGTGGAATGGGGATTGGTAAATGTATTTCATATTTTTTATCAAAAGGTTTTGGTGTTTTTGTTCCTGTATGTGATAATCAAAGATATGATTTGATAATTGATATAAATGGATCTTTAAAAAAAGTAGAAGTAAAAACAACAACTCAAAAAGATAAAAGAGGAAATTTTACTGTTACTTTAAAAACATGTGGTGGTAATCAATCATTTCATATAATTAAAGTTTTCGATAAAACTTCACTTGATTATTTATTTATTTTAGATAGTGATGGTAATGAATATTTAATACCAAGTGATAATGTTCAAAGTACGACTTCATTGAATTTGAAAGTTTATGAAAAATACAAAATATAACATGTCCCCGTAGCCTAATAGGTCGTGGCGTCAGACTTAAAATCTGAACATACCAGTTCGAATCTGGTCGGGGATACATGGTCTGGTATCCCAATGAAGAGGAAAACGGCTCAAACCCGTTCAAGTGTGGGTTCAAATCCCACTCAGACTACCAAATAACATACAGAGGTCTGGTATCCCAATGAAGAGGAAAACGGCTTAAACCCGTTCAAGTGTGGGTTCAAATCCCACTCAGACTACAAAAGGCTTCGTATCCCAATGTAGAGGAAATAGTTTTAGAAACTATCAAGTGCGGGTTCAAATCCCGCCGAGGTCACAAAAAATTTAAAAATGAGAAATTATAGTAATAATAGGATTATAGAAGCAATGGATTTTGACAGTGATGATAAGAACTGGAAATTTTCATTTGAACGTATGACTAAATTTTACGGAAGGGAATTTATTGATATTATTAGGGCAATGTGGGAAGCTAACGGGGGTGGACAAACGGAAGATGAATTTTGTGAAATGAATGGTATTCCAAAAACGTTCTTCGAAAAGACGATTAAGAAATAATAGACACCATGCTGAAATTGGGAGACAGGTTCGGTTCAGACCCGAAATTTTTGTGGGTTCGATTCCCACTGGTGTCACTAAATTTAAAATTATGAAATCAGAAATTAACATTCAGTTTGAAATAGAAGTGGTTGAAGAAGGTGATATTTATACTTGTCACATCCCGTTCTATGATATTCATTATGATGCAAAAACCAAAGATGAAATTATATTACTTTCAGGTAATTTTGGTGAAACCGAAATATAAATAATCAATGTCAAACAAATTATATAAGGTAAGACGAGGAATAGGGTTCAATGATGATGCTTATGTTGTTACCATAATTCCCGGTAAAATGGAATCTTTGAAATTTTTAACACATTTGAAAAAAATCATTGATACTGAAAAAGGTTATGTTGGATTGATGGGAAATTCAATAATTACTGGTGTCGCTGGTCATATCGGATTTCACAAAGAAGAAGATTATAAATATTTTATGTCAAAAGCTAAAAAAACATTTAAAAATGACACAAAGGAAAATTAGACGTAGTGCTTTATTAGTTACTGAACCAGTTTGGGGTATATATAAGAAAATCCCAATTTGGGTAATAGAAATTACAAATGATTTATTTCCAGTAAAATTTGAATATAAACAACGTGGATATAAAGGGTTGGTATTTTCTGAACGATTGAATAAGATAGAATTTGTTGTAAGTTAAATTTTTTAAAATGAAAATATGGAATGGTATAAAAAACTTGATATTCATACTAAAATAAACGCAAAGGTTTGTTTTGAGTTATTAACTGGAAGTAAATTTGAAGATTTATCTTTCCTACTTTCTTTCAGGGAAAGAATTGATATAATGTATAATAAATTAAAAAAAGAAGGCTTTGCCGTATGAAAATAAGTGATTTTTTAAAACAACAAGGTGTTTTCGCTAATGACATTAAAGCCAGATTTACGAATGGTCAAATTCGTATCAATGGTGATGTTATTAAGGATGATATTGATTTGAATGTCAAAGATCCAACACCAAACCCCAAATTCATTAAAGATGAACTGGAACCATTCGAAGCTGGTGATTGGATTTTTACCAAAATCATTTCTGGGTTGTCGAAAGAAAAAAAAGATATGTTGTTTTTGATAATCAACTTATTTGATATTGAAACATTATTTTCTGGTGGTTGTCAATTAAACGACAAACCAGTAGAACAAATATTACCGGAATTGAATGTAATGAAAGGAAATTTGTTTTTAAGAACTTCGAAGAAACAAATGTTTATTTTGAAATACAAAACAAATTTGTGATAAAATGATAGTAAAAAATTTAATAAAGAAATTAAAAAAAATGCCACAAGATGCACAGGTATTTATGGCAGACCACGATCACGAAAGATTCCAAACCAACGGACAATCACCCGATCACGTAGAATTTATTGATAAATCAACAATGAATGAAATTGAAAATGATGATGATTGTGGATGTTCTGACTGCTTTAAAAATACCCCAGATTCTTATGTAGTTCTCCGTCCATAATTAATTTCTCATTAATTATAATTCTTTCATAAATATCATCCCGATCTTTTCCAGTAGATACCAAAGTTATTGGTACACCAACTTCACTTTCAATGTATTTAATATATTCATCCAACGGTTCTTTATTAGTTAAAGTATTCCATCCTTTAAATGTTTTGTATATTGGTTTAACTTCTTTGTCGGATACCATACTATAATCAAAAAAATTAAAATCTTCCTGATAATCTTTATCAAAATAGGAATACCCTATACAAGTCTTAACTTCATCAAAATCATTTAATATATCTGATTTGGTCATTACTAAATCTGTTATGCCATTTATCATACAGGCGTAACGTAGTGATAATATATCTAACCATCCACAACGTCTGGGTCTTCCGGTGGTTGCACCAAATTCATGTCCTATTTTTCTTATTTTTTCCCCAGTTTCATCATCCAATTCTGTAATAAATGGTCCGTTTCCAACTCTTGTCATATAGGCTTTAAATAATCCAAATACTTTTCTAATATTTTTATGTGAAACACCAAGTCCTGTCATTACACTACCAATGGTTGTATTTGAACTTGTAACATATGGATAAGTGCCGTGATCAATATCCAATAATGTTCCTTGTGCTCCTTCCGCTAATATTTTAACACTTGAATCATTCAAATAATTTGATAATTTTGCAATTTGTAGTGTTAACAAAAATTCCAATGATTCTTTAAATTTCAATTCCCAATGATATTTTTCAAAATCATCAATCAATTTTTTATTGATATCACACACCCTTAATCCGATTCTATCAACTTTATCACAAACACAAGGTCCAATACCTCTTTTGGTTGTTCCTATTTTATTTGAATTATAATCATCAATTTCAAACAGTATATGATTAGGTGTAACAATATGTGCATTAGTTGATATTATAAGATTTTTTCTCACTTCAATACCTTCTTTTTCTAACATTTCAATTTCGTTTTTCAAGGATATTGGATCAATGACAACACCATTTCCTATTACACAAATTTTTCCATAGAATATCCCAGATGGAATTAAATGTAAAGCTATTTCTTTACCATTATACTTAATAACATGTCCGGAATTTGCACCACCATTAAATCTAGCTACCACTTCATAATCTCCCGCTAGATGATCAACTATTCGACCTTTTCCGACATCACCAAATTGTAAATCTAAAACTATATCAATCATAAATATAAATTAATTTTGATTTTTATATAAATAAACAATTAAAATGTTTTAAGAAATTGCAAATTAAAATTAATATATAAATCATCTAAAAATAATTTATTTTATGGCCAATTTAGAAGAAATTTATAGAAAAATTGAAGATGAGAAAAATAGAAAATTGTTAGAAGAAAAAATTCAAGAACAAAATCTATTGAATGAATATGAAAGGCAAAGGCAGTTCATGATGAATGATAGAAAAATGTATGAATTTTTATCAATAACTTCATCATCCGCTGCAGGTGGTGGGGGTGGTGGTCATAAAAAAACAGAAATACCAGATTATTTTACGATTCAGGTCAACCCGCAAGAAGATGGTGACAGCATAGGTTTTTATATTGAATCTCCTTCTGTTGTGACATATGATTGGGGTGATGGAACGGTAGATGATACAGGTCTTCATACATATAGTACAGCTGGAACATATAATATTAAAATTTCACCTATAATAGTAACATGGATTCAACTTGTTTCTATGTCTGATGGTAGTTATAGTGGACCTAAGTTTAGTGAGTTTCGATATTTAACAGAATTGACTGCTTTAATGATAATAGCAAACGCTTCCACATTCGAAGATGGTGCATTAGATAATTGTCAAAAACTTGAAATATTTGGAATTAAATTCGGAGGACCATCACAACTTAAAAAATCTATATTCAATAATTTAGTTTCCTTAACAGATTTTGTTGTTATATATGGAAATACAATAACTTCATTTGAATCTGGTGTATTTGAAGGAACAAGTATAGAACAAATATATATTGATGTTACACCATTTGATAGTACAACATTAGTCGATAATTTCTTAATAGATTTGGATAATTCAACTCTTCCGAATTTAAATCATATAACATTGTACACACATAGAACCACTAATAGTGATTTAGCAGTTGAATCTTTAGAAAATAAGGGAGTAACTGTCGATGTAATATGTGATTAAAATTTATAAAAAATATTAAAATATATGAAAACATTATATAAAGATAATAATATAGAAGTTATTGAAATTGAATCATTTGAAGATAATATTCATGATCATAATTTTTGTACAAAAATAAAAACACAATACGATTTTCACACCATTAAATTAGGACAAACTTTATATAGATTTATTTATTCAGATGGATATATTATGGGTCTAGGATTCAATAAATTAAATATGACAGGTCAATGGATTGATACTGTTATAAATGAAAATAATAAACCGACTTATATTTTAATAAAAGGAAATCCATTTGAATTTGATGTTAATAAATTTACTGATAAAAATTCAATAAATCTTGTTACAAAAATATTGGAAATCCCAAACGAAATAAAACTATTGTCAAATTTCAAAATATAAATGTCATGAAACACACATTAAAAGAAATTATAAAAGGAACAACTGAAATGAATTATGTCTGTAATGGTATTGTCTATTACAGTATCAAAGTTGATGATACAATATATCAATTAGAATTGGATACAAAAGATGAAATAGAATTTAAAGATGTATATTTCACACCAATATTTAAAACATTAACACTAATGAGATGGATTCGTAAAGCCATCGAAAATGATAAATTACTACAAATAACACCATAAAAAATTTTTTTATTCAAATATTTTATATAATTTTGTAATTCAAATTTATTATTAACTAAAAACTAAAAAAATGAACAAATTTGTAAAGTTTATCATTACAGCATTAGTGCTGTTATTTGTCTCTTATGGAATTTACGGATTAACTTATGCAGGATTCGGAAATTATTTTTCTAACGCTTCTTTCATCACAAGTGGTCTGGTTGTTATTTTGGCAATCATCGTTATTTATGGTATGTTTGTCGGATTGAAGAAACTTTGGTTATTGTCGGTTTTGTTTTTGTTTCTACCACTTATTCAAAGTTGTAATTACGCTAAATCAAATCAACAAGTGGTTATATCAAAAGACTGTGGAATGACATGGACTAAAGTTTCAGCTGGTGACGCTGTTCCAAAGGGTGTAGCAAATCCATGTTATATGAAAGTAGTAATGCCTAACTATCCGATGCAGGGGGATTGTAAGTTTATTTCAAACCTAAAAGATCGTGTAAGGGCAGTTATCGAAATTGATTATGACTACACTATCATCGAACCATTATCATTTATTAAACAGGCTAAATATTTGGGTAAGGCGAATTCAGACGCAGATAGTGATGGAGCTTTAAATCCGGACGCTTTTGAGGGAGCTGAAAACATGGTAATCGATAAACGTATTAAGGATGTTAGTAAATCTTTGTTTTTAGATGAAGATATCGTTGAACTGGATCAGGCAGAATTGGAAAATAAATTACTTGTGGAAGCAAACAAAGTTCTGGAACCTCTTGGTATTCGTTTAAATTTCATTACACTTACATTCGATTTAGATGAACAGACAAGACAAGCAATCGATATTTCTACCGCAATGAAGATATATGAAAGTAAAAATATATCTGAAATTGGAAAGTTAATTATGGTGGCAAGAGCTGGTGCACCAAAAATTACCATTGAAAATAAAATTACACCACCGGCCGAAAAGAAAGAATAAAATTTCATTTTTATAATAAAGTATGAAAAAAAGAAGTACATATTTGTGAAGGATATAGAAAATAAGAAATAAATAAATAAAAATTTTTTTTATTCAAATATTTTACATAATTTTGTAGTCTTATAAATAAAATTGTTCTTTGATTCTTTGGAATGTAGTAGTTTGATTGTTGTAGCCGATACCTTGTGTGTACAACACCTACAATCAAATGGAAACGAATATGAGGAAAGTTACTTATGGTAGGACGTATCGGAGGGTTGTTTCGTACAAAACATTTGTGGTTCGAATCCAACCATGTTCGTTTTTAAAAATATTCCAAAACTTGTAATTGACAAAAAATATTTTTTACCCGGATAGGTAACTTAACGGAGAGTCATACAGTACAAAGGAGACAGTGGTTCAAACCCACTCCTATCCACCAACAAAATTTTTAGAAAATGGAAAAGGAAATGGAAATATCAGAAGAAATTAAATCTTTATCACTTGAAGATAGAGAAACATTTGATAAATTTTATTGTGGTTTTTTTAAACTTTATAATGAAACACCAGAACATATGAAAGATTTTTTTAGGAAATGGATTAATTATTTAAGTGAACCACTATAAATTTGAAAATAAATTAAACTTTTTGAAAAATAAATCATAAAATAGAAAAAACAGACTTATTTTACTTAATATATACTTTTTTAAAACATAAAATTATTATGACACAGAACATCCAAAATATGATTATTAATCAAATACCGGCGAAAATACCGATTGGATGAACTTTGTCTATAACAAATATAGAAAAAACCCAATCGGAAACGGTTGGGTTTTTTTGTTTTAAACAACCACCATAGTTTTGAGTTGTTCTTTGAAATAAAATAAATTACTAAAAAATAAAAAATTAAAACTATGGAAAATTTAGAGAAATTGGCGGAAGATTTGAGTAACCTTACCGTATTACAGTGTTACCAACTAGCCAAAATAATGAAAGATGAATACGGAATAGAACCAAATACGAAAATTGTTGGTGTGAACGTTTCACCCATCCCAACACCAGAAATAGAAGTTGAGAAAACAATATTCGATGTGGTTCTGAAATCAGCGGGATCAACAAATAAACTTGGTGTTATCAAATCCATTAAAGAAATGACAGGACAAAGTTTACTGGAAATAAAAAACCTTGTTGATAACGCACCATCGAAACTGAAAGAAAATATAAGTAAAGATGAAGCTATGGCTTTACTAAATGTTCTTAAAGAATTAGGTGCAGATGTTGAAGTTCTTTGAAAATAATAAAAATGTAGTAGTGATTTTAAGTGTTACTTCGTAGCTTAACAGTTTAAGCATCAAACTTGTAATTTGAAAAATGTGGGTGCGATTCCCACCGAGACCCAAAAGGGTTTAAATCACTTAATGTTTTTCTCTACATTTTTTTACGGGCTCTTAGTATAATTGGTTAGTATAAGTGACTGATAATCACTTGATTCTGGATCATCCCCAGAAGAGCCTACTGTGTCGTACCGAGCCACACTGATAATGTGGATATTCGTAACTGGTATGTGGAAGATATGGGTTCGACTCCCATCGGCACAACAAAATGGGTTGGTAGTACTAACGGTTTAAAACGGAAGTCTGTTACACTTCGAGATGTGGGTTCGAATCCCACCCGGCCCTCAAAAAAATTATTGGGAGTGTAGCTGATTTGGTTTTTAGCCGTAGTCTGTTAAACTATGAGGGAATAGATTGAAATAAAGTTGGTTCGAATCCATCCTCTCCCGCTGATAAAATTGTTCTTTGAAATATTTGTAAAATTGTAAAAATAACCAGAAATACGACAGTTCGAATTTTATATATAGAATAAAATAATCCTTTATTCTATGTTATGTAAAAATTGTAATATTAATGAATCTTCGAAATACAGTAAATATTCAAATGGTGAATTTTGTTCAAGAGAATGTGCTAGATCCTTTTCATCAAAAGATAAAAGAGAAGAAATAAACAAAAAAGTAAGTTTATCTTTAAAAGGTAGGGGAAATGGAAATGTGATAATAGTATGTAAAAACTGTACCAAAGAATTCAAAAGAACTTGGGCAAAGAGAAATAGTAAATATTGTTCTAAATCATGTTCAATGAGTCATTTAAATAATTCACCAGAAGGTATTGAAAGATTATCTTTGAATCGAATAAAAAGTATTATGAATGGAAATGTTAATAATTTTGGTATTAAAATGATTTATGATTTTAATGGGAAAAAGATAAAATGTGATTCTAAAATTGAATATTCTTGTTTGGATTACTTCGTTAAATTGGGTGCAACTGAAATGGAAAGGTGTGATTTTTTCATTAAATATTCAGATGGTGAAAAAATTAGAAGATATAATCCAGATTTCAAAATAAAAATAAATTCAGATATTTACATTGTAGAAGCAAAAGGTTATATGTCAATTAAAATTGTCAATGAAAAATGGAGAAAATACAACGAATTATCAGTCTTTAAAAAGAAAGCTTTGGATGAATATTGTAAGAAAAATAATTTTATTTCTTTTTGGTTTACAAAAAATTTAAATTTAAAAAATTATAAATCAATAAAATAAATTGTGGTGTATCCCTCATGGCTTATATCCATGCGTTAATCGGGTAATTGCGTGTATAGGAGTTCGAGTCTCCTCACCACAACAATAATATGGTCGGGTAAGCTAACGGTTAAACTAGATGTCTTATACACATTTTTTAAGAGTTCGAATCTCTTCCTGACTACAAATAGTCCTATGAATTGTAATGCGTAGCAAGCGACGTTTTGAGCGTTGAAGTCGGATGAAAACCAATTACAAATTCTTTCCCAAATTGATTCATCAAAAGGAAAGGCATTAATTATGTCACAAAATATTTATATATAATAGAAAAAAATATTATTGTGAAAATTTCATTCGAAGATTTTATAAATGAACAACAATCAAAAAAATATCATGTGATTGAAAGTAAATATATTTATAGTACGTATAAGGATATATTATTTACTGGAACTTATGATGAATGTGAAACTGCTATATATTTATTTCTTGAAGATGATAAAAATTTAAGATTGGAGATAATACCAGTTTCAACGGATTCAACAAATGAAAAATTTAACGTCAATCAAAATGTTCTAAATATCACTGAACCTTACGATTAAATAGTGATATTATGAAAATTATGGGTTTACCATATGTAATAGATGGGTTTAAAAAAGTTGATCCATCTTTTAAAATGAAAGATGTGAAATCAAAGGATAGGATGAAAATTACAGATATTTTTATAAAAAACTTTGATACCAATGATAATGATTCTATTTGTGTATTGGATGATTTTATAACAACCGGAACATCATTTAAAAATGCTTTTGATAAAATACCACCTATTAACGTAGTTGGTGCTTGTTTATTTAAGTTATCAAAAATCGATTGGAAATTTTAATTACTGCCTTGTAGTGTAATGGCTAGCACAAAACACTTTGACTGTTTTAGATAAGGTTCGAGTCCTTACAAGGCAACAAATAATAAACTTTTATTATAAAAAACAATATATAAGATATTAATCACAAGGGATATTTTGTGGATTTTTCCCAACCAGAAATGGTTGGGTTTTTTATTAAAATTAATAATTGAAATTATGGGTGCAGTAGAACAAAGATTAAAAGAAGAAAAGGAACTATTAAAGAAAATTAATAGGGAGATCATTAAGAGTGCAAAGAAAGGTGATTTTCACCTTTATTGGGAATTTACCGGATTACCGGATTCTATGGTCAGAAGTATAGTAAGTCAGTTAGAATCTGAAGGAAAAATGGTTAAAAGTAAAGGTCAGAATTGTAAAATAATCAGGTGGTAATTTTTTTATTGTGGATAATTGTTGTAATTTTGTATTCTAAATTAGAAAAAATATGTTATTTCCTAAATTTATTATTGAGGGTGATTCATTGATATTATCAAAAGTATCAAAACATAAGAATCTTGTTACCAATGTTGAAAATGTAAAAGGAGGTGGAATGTTTATGTTTGATAGTAAAACTAACACTTTTACATTTAGTGGATCATCTTATGAATTCGGAAAAGCAACATTTGAAGATATTTCTAATTGTGTGAAGAATAAAAAAGTGTTTACGAATACATCTTGTATTTTTGATATCTCGGAAAAATATAATTTTCGTTATGATTTTGGTTATGAAATTATTAAAATAGAAAAATAGATATGAAAAACCCAGTATTTACATACCTTAGTTTAAACCGATTTGGTGAAGTTTTTAAATATACAAATGATCATTCTAATAATATTGAAATAAAAGATGATAATGGTGTTTCATTAATTAATACTATTATTAATAAATTCATTCAAATTGAAAGAGAAGATTGGAGTTATGAAAAAAGACATATTTATAGAATAAGTGACTTATTGTGGTCATTGGATTTTTTAATTGACAGGGGAGTAAAGTATGATAAATACGAAATCGAACGCAATCCACATATTCCTGTAAGTATAAAAAATCATTTTCCAGAATATAAAGAAAATCATAAACCTGTTATTAAAAGGATATTAGTACAGTATTATGATTACGATGCAGATAGATTACATAATAAAACGGCATTTGGATGGGACGATCCAAATGGGTATATAAGAGAAAGAGAAGAATTCTACGAAGAATAAATTTTAAAAATAGAAAAACTATGAAATCATTTGATTTAGTAAAAGAATTTACCGATGATGAACTTCGTTTGGTAACAAAGGAATTGAATAAAGTATCTGGTAATTCTGCACCAGCAACAGTTAAGATGAGTAAAAATTTGAAAAGACTATTTGATTCCGAAAAAACAAAGGATAATTATTGGTCAGATCAATATGATTATGTATATCGGGCTTTACGTTTTGAAATTGTGGATCGATTTTTGGAATCAGTAATGATAAAAAAATGACTATTACACTTGATGGATTGGATATAGATTTCAATAGAGTGGAAAATCAGGTTCACGAAAATGAATTATTCAAAAGTTGAAATGAAAAAGGAAATTGACATCAGATATAAAATCGATCTTTCTGGACAGTATAATCCTGGGTTAACTCGTTGTCCTGATTGTGATTGGAGTATTTGGGATGGTGATGGGAGTGTTTATAATGAATGTTGTGGTATTGCAGAAACGACTGTTGGAACATATATGGTTATTGAATGTCCTAAATGTTTCACACATTATTACTTTCATATAAGATTAGTACAGGAAAATGGTCATTATGAATATTTTTTAAAATGTGTTGAAAGATGTTGTAATAAACATTTTCCAAAAATTTAAATATAATAACCGTAATAATATCTTATAATAATTTTTTATTTGAAAAATTATTTGTATATTTTCACTGTATGATTGAAAGAGGATATATCACACTACTCATTGAAAAATGAATGTGAGGAAACTCAGCCAACCATTGCTTAAGGAAGGAGATTTTTAAATCGTTTGCACTGCCGAGGGTTAAACTTAAAACAGTCTTACCGAAAGGTATAGCGGGTGAGCAACGCAACAAGACGAGGTAGAGGACAATAGATAAATGATATAGTAAAACAGAAGGCTGGTTACGCTTAACAATTATACTTTTTATTTTTCCAAGTAATATTATTAATTTTGTTTAATTAAGTAATATTTTTTATTTTAAATAATTAATTTTAATTGATTGTAAGCATCAGTACCGACCCATTCGGCTCCGGTTGCACTAATATGAATATTATCTGCTTGCATAACCACATCCTTAGCATCAACCATATATAAATTTGTCATTTCAGATAATAATTCTGTTTGACCGGATTCCATAATAGCACTATACGTTAATGAATTATGTGATTGGGTAACAAATAAAAAAGGAACTATTGGATTACCCACAATATCATTTCTTATATAATTTATAACATTTCTAAAATTTTCCTTGTAATTGGTTATAGCGTCACCACCAATTTCCACATCTGTTCCGCCTTGATACCATAATATAGATTTAACAGATAATGTTTTTCCCAAGTTATTAATATAAGTTTTTCCAGAATTAAATTTATATTCTAGTTCTTGTAATAATTTTGGAGTTCCTATTGGGATATTATCGAAATCAACATTCCAACAACCTTTTTCATTTCCTTCTGGTTGGATGTAAATAGGTGTCCCCCCTTTTGATCTTTTAATAAGATATAAATTTCTATTTTTATAATCTGAGTATAAATGATAAAAAACCATATCGAAAGCCCATGTTGTTTGTGCATTATTATCACTTCCAGTATTTACACCCAATTTAAAATTATCATATTGTGTCAAATTCCAAACTTTTAGTTTTGATATTTCTGGATTATCTTGATCTAACCAATCTGGTGCATCAACTAATGTACATCTACCATCAATATTAGATTGTCCAGCTGATATAAATGTATAAAAATCTGTATCGGTTATTCCGGTATTACTTATACTATTTAAAAAACTTATTAATGCACTATTCATATTAAGCGTATTGAAATTTTACACCAGTATAATCTTGATTATTTGACGATCTACCATTTTCATCTAATATATAAGATGAAGAAAAATAATTTGTATTAGCTGGTAAAGTTGGTACGGTAATAACACCACTACAATATTTAACTGTTCTTATTGTACTTAAAATTGATATATTTGAACTATATGTCATAGATTTAACCGCTGATGTTCCTTGTTTCCATATTGTTATAATTTCAGTTGGTGTAGAACCAGTAAATGTAAAAGTTACATTTATTGTGGAACCAGAAGATAGTGTAGTTCCAGAAATTAAATTAATTGTTGTGTAATCAGATAAAACACCACCATCATTTGGATCATATTCTGAATGTTGATTAATAAAGAAAGATTGTATTATTTCTCTTTCTTCATTATTCATATCACGATTATAAATTAAGCAGTCATATAAATATCTTATATTTAAAGGTTGTGATGTGGTTGCGTTATATGAACTAAATAAGTTGGATAATGTTAATCCAGAAGAACTAGTAATAGTATTTGAAGTTATAAATGTATTATCGATATATAAATCCGTTCCACCTGTTGTTTGGTTAATACCAAATACGTGAACACCACATAAATTTCTTAGTAATATATCATCAGTTGTTATTGATTTTAAAGAATTATTTATATAATGGGTATCAGCGGCGTTGTATAAAGTTAAAACTTTATCATTTAATTTTGATAATGTCCACAATTTTTTAACAGTTCCATTTAAAAGAGTTTCTGGTTTAAATTCAATCATAAATGTAATATACCAAGTGTTGTTTACAGTAAATAAAAGTGTCGAAGTGCCATTTAAATTTTCAGTTACCCCAGTTAAATTAAATTCAATTCTATTATTATCACCATCAAATAATGGTCTCTTAGAATCTGTATTACTTAATAATGTTAGTCCTGTATTGAAATCGTTTACAATTTGTATTATTTTACCACTAGTTTCATCTAAAACTAAATCATACGAACTATATCTAGATATAGTATCACCACTATAAGGGACATCTGTAATTGGTGATGGTGGTGACCAATCATCAATTTTAATAATTGAATATGCTGTACCAATAGGTTTTTTAGTAAACCAAAAATCATATATACCATTTAATAATAAATCATTTCTGTATGAATCAAAATCTGTATCAAAATTTATACTATATCTGGTATCAACATATATTTTAGAATATATAACATTCATTATAGAACTACCAGTAATTGTGATAAAATTTAAATTTTTTACTTGTGTATAATCATTATAATATTTAGTTTTATCGAAACACAAAAAAGTGGAAAATGTTTCACCTGTTATATCTGTAACCGAACTTGATGTTCCACTGGTTCCTGATGTTCCGGATGTTCCACTACTACCTGATGTTGCTGATGTTCCACTGGTTCCTGATGTTCCGGATGTTCCACTGGTTCCGGATGTTCCACTAGTACCTGATGTT
>Ga0247841_10002385_pt1 | contig 37810 bp, 49 predicted proteins | sample LaCruzMarch2015__2_FD_192410 | JGI IMG/M metagenome (GOLD analysis project Ga0247841, IMG submission 192410) | Freshwater microbial communities from meromictic Lake La Cruz, Castile-La Mancha, Spain - LaCruzMarch2015_18m | ecosystem: Environmental > Aquatic > Freshwater > Lake | place: Spain... | reverse complement strand
TCAAGATAATTGGAATGATGCATTTAAGTGGCTTCAAGAATGGGGAGAAAACTTTCAAAAAGTTTTTGGTAGGTATATAAGAGATAATAATTAAGCTAATAGACTTTAACTTTAACAAATAAACTTAAAAACAGAAAGGTTTATATATAAGTCCTGCTTCTATAACTTATGCCAAAAACAACTAATGAATGGATTGAGAAAAGATATGAACTACTTTTAGCAGAGTTTAAAGATAAAGAATTTAATGGAGATGATGCAAAGAGAGTTTTGACTGAACAAGGGAAGAGTGAAGAGTCAAGCGTTCCAATTATTCTTTCAGAACTTAAGAAAAAATGTTTAATTGAAGCAAAATTGGATTCACAAGATTCAAGAAAGAGAATTTACCAACTTAAACTTCCTAACGAGGTAATTTCTGAGATTTTGACAAGAAGTGATATAGAGTCTATTCTCAAAAAGGCGGCAGATTTAATCAGGACAAGAGTAGATTATAAATTTATTCTTATCTTACTTTTTTTAAAAAGAATATCTGATAAATGGACTGATGAGTTCAAAAAGGCAGTTGAAGAATCGAAGAAAGCTGGATTAACTCAAGACGAAGCTGAACAAGAAGCTAAAAAAGCAGCATATCATGAATTTGATATGCCTGAAGAATACCTTTGGGATAATCTAAGAGAAGAGGTTAATGAGCTTCCTGAAAAATTTTCTAAAGCATTAAAAACAATTGCAGAAAAAAACTCAGAACTTAAAGACGTATTAGATAATGCTGATTTTATTCAGTTTACCTCAAATAATGAGAATTATGAGATTTTGAGACAACTTGTAGAACTATTTAGTGCTCAAAAACTTCACCATGTTTCTCCAGATATATTAGGAGATGCTTATGAATGGATTTTAAGATTCTTTGCTCCAGATAAAGCCAAAGAAGGAGAGGTCTACACACCGAGAGAAGTAATAAACCTGCTTGTTAGAATATTAAAACCAAAAGAAAAAGAAAGTGTTTACGATCCAACTGTTGCCTCTGGTGGAATGCTTATTGTTTCTCATAAATATGTTGAGGAAACATATGGAAAAGAAGCATCGAGAAGACTTTTCCTATTTGGGCAAGAAGCAAACCATAAAACCCTTGCTCTTGGAAGAATGAATATGTATATCCACGATATTAGAGATGTTCAACTTGCTTTCGGAGATACTATTCTTTATCCGAAATTCAAAGAAGGAGAAAATATAAAAAAGTTTAATGTAGTTATCGCAAATCCGCCTTGGAATCAAGATGGTTATGACGAGAATGTAGCTAAAAGAGGGGAGTTTTGGAAAACTCGATTTAATTATGGTTTTGTCCCTAAGCAATCAGCAGATTGGCTTTGGATTCAACATATGTTAGCTTCTGCAAGTGATGAAAATGGAAGAGTAGGAGTTGTTATTGATAACGGTTGTTTATTTAGGGGTGGAAAAGAAAGTGTGATAAGAGAGTCTATTCTGAAAGCAGATTTAATTGAATGCATAATACTCCTGCCAGAAAAACTATTTTATAATACTGGGGCTCCTGGAGCAATAATTATTCTAAACAAGAATAAACCTAAAGAAAGAAAAGACAAAGTTTTTTTCATTAACTCCAGCAGAGATTTTGAAAAACATCCCGAAGTAAGAAAGCTTAACATCCTTGCAGAAAAAGATATAAAGAAAATTGTTGGAGCTTATGATAATTTTAGTGAAGAAGCGGGGTTCTCAAGAATTGTTGATTTAGCAGAAATACAAAAGCAAGATTTTAATTTGAATGTCTCACTTTATGTTTTTCCAGAAGATGAAAAAGAAGACATCAATATTGAAAAAGAGTGGCGAGATGTTCAAGACCTTAAGAAAGAAGAGGATAAAATTGACAAAAAAATAGAGGTTTTTTTGAAGGAGATAAAATAAGATGCCTGAAATAAACCCTGTTGAAGCTATTTTTGGAATTATTGTATTGGTTATATTTGGTTCACTTATCATCGGGGTACTATCTTCTGTTAGCAATTCGCTAAACCCAAATCAGTGTAAGCCTTTTGAAGACAAAGCTAACCAGTTACAGGTACAAGTGGATACTGATAAAGGCATTATTGATAAAACAAATTCCCTTCTTCAGGAATGCAATCAAAACTATACACTTCTAGCAAATAGCACAATTACTAGAAGTGATTTTGAAGAAGTCAAAGGTTACTTTAACTTAACTCGCACAGAAATGTCCGGATTAAATAGTAAAATTGATAATTTAAAACCAAGTTATAGTTTTTACGATGTTAAAATTACAAACTACTCTCTCGCATTTAACTTTACTTTAACTCTGGAAATAATAAGTTTATTATTTCTAAAAAGCGAGTTTGTAATCTTTTCTTATAGAAAAATCAAGAAAAAAATAAATCAATGGAGGCTAAATAATGAAACAACCAATATCTCAAACACCACAATCTCAACAAGCAAGTAAAATTCCTGATGAATGGGAAAAAATAGAATTGGGTAGAAAAATCATTTTAGAATATGGTAAGGGTTTAACCGAAAAATCTAGAAAAGAGGGGGAATATAAAGTATATGGATCAAATGGAGTAATCGGATTGCATAACGATTTTTTAATTGAAGGCCCGGGGATTGTTATTGGAAGAAAGGGATCAATTGGAGAGGTTGTTTGGTCTGAAAATAATTTCTGGCCGATTGATACAACCTACTTTGTTAAGCTTACAAATGATTTGGTAGATTTGAGATTTCTTTATTATAAATTAATCTCTCTAAAACTACAAAAAATGAATAGTGCAACAGGAACACCAGGGTTGAATAGAGAGGTAGTCTATGCAAAAGAAACCTATTTCCCAAAATTAAAAGAAGAGCAAACCGCAATAGCCAAAATTCTCTCAACAACTGATGAAGCCCTTGAAGCCTTAGAGAGAGAGAGACTGGCAACAGAGCGTCTCAGGAGAGGGTTTATGGTAAAGTTGCTGGAGAATCAGAAGTGGAAGGTTGTTAAATTAGGTGAAATAGTGGAGTTTGTTAAAGGCAAAAAGCCAGAAAAAATGATTAATGAACAACTAGAAGGATATCTTCCTTATTTATCAACAGATTATTTAAGAGATAATGAAGAAACAAAATATGTAAGTACGTCCGAAAATATATTCTTAGTTAAAGATGGAGAAATAGTCTTATTGTGGGATGGTTCAAATGCTGGAGAGTTCTTTGAAGGGAAAGAAGGAATTTTATCAACAACAATGGTTAAATTTAATCTTAAAACAGATATTCATCAAAAATATCTTTTATACTTGTTAAAGTCCAAACAGAATTATTTACAAGGACAAACTAATGGAACGGGAATACCTCATGTTGATAGAAAAGTCTTAATGGATTTAGATATAACTTTGCCACCTCTTGAAGAACAAAAACGTATCGCAGAAGTATTAAGCATAATAGATAAAAAGCTTGAACTTCAAAAAGCTAGAAAGGAAAAGATTGAAAGAGTAAAGAAGGGTTTGATGGATGAACTTTTAACAGGGAAGAAGAGAGTCAATGTTGAGAAAGTTTTGGAGGAAGAAAAATGAAATTTCGAGTTTTATTAGATAAAAATGTTAATTTAGATAATGCAAAAAAGTTATTTATAGAAGCAGTTGAATTTTTTAACATAGAAAATTTAGAAAATAAGAATAAAAATTTAAATCAAACGAAGGGATTACTAATTTTAGGAGGACCAACTACTTTAAATGGAAGATTGGCTGGCGAGAATACAGATACTCTTCTTGAAAGCTTAAAACAGATTATTGGAGAAGATAATATGGGGGGTATTTTGCATGTAGAAATGGCAATACAAGGCAATTTTGATTATTTAGTGACTAATGATAAAGATATTTTAAGAAAAATAAAACAAATTAATGAAAAATATCCCTGCTTGAAAATTGTTTCGGAGGAAGGAAAATGAGTAAAAGATTCAGAGAAAACTGTTTTAGAGTTCTGAGGTCAATATATTATATGGAAGAGCCAAAAAAAATAACTCAAGAGTTGAAGAATAATAAAGTCTCGGGGGATGAGTTTGTAAAGGTATTACTCTATCTCAAGAATAAAGGATTAGTCAATTATAAGAATTTAGAAATTCCTATGGAGATTAGTTTAACTGATAAGGGTATGGAATTCGTTGTTAACGAATTAACTCAAAAAAGACAAGACGAATTTAATAAAATTGTTGCATTTACCGCCTCAATTCTGGCATTAATAGGTATTTACACTTTCTTTAAAGATTTAAATCTAATAAATAATAGTAATCTTTGGATTAATTATATTTTTGTATTCTTTGCGGCAATTAGTATTGGTCCTATTGTCAGTTTTATAATTAAATGCTATTTTACAAAGGAGTAAGAAAATGATCTCCCAAAACCTTTTTAAACACCAAAAAACTATGAAATATATCACTTATCATACTTTAAGTCCCCGGTATGACTCCTTGGAGGAATGCCGGGTTTCCTACTCACTCTTCTTTGGAGGTTTAATATGAACAGAGCAATTTTCTTCTTTGATGCAAATAATTGGTATCATAATGTCAAAAAATATTTTAATCCTTCAGAAATAGACATAAAAAAAGTAGTGGATTTCTTTTGTAAGGTAAAGGGTTACGAATTAGTTGAAATAAGATGGTATGCCTCTGTCCCCAGTATTTCTGATGGAGAGAATATGTATTATCATCATATGTCGTATCTAGAGTCTCTAGAAAAGAAAGGAATAAAAGTGATAACAAGAAAACTTCAAAAACTTTCAAATCAAGAAATTATAAAAAGAAAACAACAAACAATTAATGATTTGGATTTATGCAAAAATTGCCAAAAATTAGTAGAGGCTAATTTTTTAGACTTGGCAGATATTAAAAGAAAGGAAAAAGGAATTGATGTAGGGTTAGCTGTAGATATGATTGATTTAGCAGTTATAGAAAATAAATGCGATGTCTGTGTTTTAATTTCTGGAGATGCTGATTTTATTCCTGCTTTGAATATTCTAACATCAAGGAAAAAGGAAGTTTTAACAGCCATGACTCCAAAAGGATATTCAAAAGAACTAATAGATAGTTTTCCTTATTTTATTTTAAGAAACGAAACTCTTATGAGATGTTTTAAAGATTATCCTGGGAGGACTATAAAGTAAAATGTCCCATCAAATTGAGAGGAATAGTGTTGAAGACTATCTTGTAGATAAACTGCAAGAAAGGGGCTGGAGAGTGGTAGATGCAAAAACATTAGTTCGAGAAAGCTATGAAGAGCCACTTCTATTAAAGAATTTAATAGAGTGCATAAAAAAAATAAACTCTCAAAAAGGGGTAGAATTAACTGATACCGATATTAAACAAGTTTTGAATGAGCTTAAATTAAGAGCAACTGGAATTGAAGGGCAGAAGCAGATTTTAAGCTTCTTTAAAAGAGGGATTTCAGTAAAGCTTGAAAAGAGCAAAGATTTAATCAGAGTTCATTTATTTGATTATGAAAACTTAGAAAATAATGAATTTATTCTAAGTAGGCAAGTGGTTTATCAATCTGCAAATGATGAAAAAAGAGCAGACATCATGCTTTATGTTAACGGAATACCTCTAACAATTATTGAGTGTAAGAGCCCAGCAGACTTTTCAGTAAGTTGGAAGGACGCATATAACCAAATAAAAGAATATGAAAGAGTAATTCCTGAATTATTTAAATATACCCAGATAGGAATCGCTGCAGAACAAGTCGCAAAATATTTTCCAATTGTTACCTGGCAGGAACCGGGGGTTTATGAGTGGAAAGAAGATATGCTTGAGAAAGGCAAGGACATTTCTTTATCTTCGGTTGTAAATATGCTTGCTCCAGCTATGCTATTAGATATAATTAGAAATTATTTGTTCTTTAGAGAGGAAGGTAAACAAAAAACCAAAGTAATTGCAAGATATATGCAGTATAGGGCTGTTGAAAAATTGGTTGACAGAGTAAAAAAGAACTTAGAAGGCACAGAGAAGAAAAATAGAGGTTTAATATGGCACTGGCAAGGTTCTGGAAAAACCTTAACAATGATATTTTCAGCAAATAAACTTTATCCCATAAAAGAATTAGCTAATCCCACAATATTTTTTATTTTAGACAGAACCGAATTAGAAGAACAATTTTACAATGAGTTCAATGGTCTAGACTTGGGAGTTAAAGTTGAAAAAATAGACTCGATATATAAGTTAAAAGAAGTTTTAATGCATGACGAAGGAAAAGGTAAAAGGGGCCTATTTACTATTCTTATCCATAAATTTAGAGAAAATGAACTAAAAGAAGCAGATAAAATATTAAAAGAGTTATCTAAAGATAATCAAACAATTTCAAATAGAAAAAATATAATTGCTTTCATTGACGAAGGTCATAGAACTCAATATGGTTTATTAGCTGCACAAATGAAAGCCATTCTAAAGAACGCATTTTTCTTTGCATTTACTGGAACTCCCATAGTTAAGAAAGAAAAAAATACCTATGTTGAATTTAGTTATCTCCCAGAAGAGCCATATCTAGACAAATATTTTATTACAGATTCAATTAATGATGGATTTACAGTTAGAATTGCATATCAACCCACATTAGAGAAGAATGTTGAATTAAAAAAAGAAATGCTTAGAACTTTCTTAGATATAGAATTTGATGAAATTCCAATTCAAGATAAAGAGAAAATCCAAGAGGAAGTTAAAGAGAAAATTAATCTTATGAAGGCTTATCTTGAAAATCCTGAGAGAATAAAAAAGATAGCAAAAAATATTGCAGAGCACTTTAAAGAAAATCTTGACGGAAAATTTAAAGCAATGATTGTTGCAGTAGACAGAAAAGCATGCATTCATTACAAAAGAGAATTAGACAAATTGCTACCCCCTGAATATTCGGAAGTAGTAATGACATTTAATCAAGGAGACTCAGATGAACTTATATTGTACTATAAAGAGTTGCAAGAAAGATATCCTAAAAAAGACTTAGGGGAAATTATTAAAGAGATTACTACAAAATTTAAAGAAGAAACTAATCCAAAAATATTAATTGTCACAGACATGTTATTGACTGGCTTTGATGCCCCAATTCTTCAAACAATGTATTTAGATAAGCCAATGAAAGAACATAAGTTATTACAAGCAATCGCTAGAACGAATCGCCCCTATAAGAATGTTAAAGAAGCAGGTCTTATAATTGATTATTTGGGGATATTAAAAGATTTCAAGAAGGCTTTTGACTTGTATAGCAAAAAAGATATTGAAGGAGCATTAGTTAATCGTGACGAATTACTTGAGGATTTTAAGAAATTGGTAAAAGAGACATTAGAAATATTAAAAGGGGTTAATCTACATGGAACAAAGATGGAAGATTTTATCAAGGCTTTAGAAGTATTATCCTTAGAGGAAAATTCTGAGAAGTTTACTGAAAATTACAAAAAATTAAGAAAGTTATTTGAATTACTAGGTGCAGATCCAAGAAAAGTAGAGTATGCTGAAGATTTCTTTTGGTTATCTAAAATATATGTTTGTTATATGAGACAAAGAACACAAAATGATGATTTTGAAGATAGTGACATAGACAAATATTTTGCAAGAACAATAAAATTTATACATAAAACAACCGAGATTGAAGAGCTTAAAAAAAATCTCCCCGTTATAAATTTTGATGAAAGTTATATAAAGCATTTAGAAGAAAAATATAAAACTAAAGAAGAAAAATCTGCGAATATTATATTTACGCTTAATAGATTAATTCTTGTTGAACAGCACGATAACCCAATTTATGAGTCTTTGATTGATAAGGTTTCTAGATTAATTGATCTATGGAAAGAAAAAACAAAGGACTTTGAAAAGATATATAGAGAAGGACTTCAGGCAATACAAGAAAGAAATGATCTTCTCAAACGCCAGAAAGAATTAGAATTTAGTAATTTTGAGTATTCTGCGCTCTTATTGTTAGAACATAAAATTGGAAAATCAAAAGAGTTAGTTTTAGAGGTAGTTGAGCTATCAAAATCTCTAGAAAAACACCTCTTTGCTAATTGGGAACTGCAGATTTTAACAAAGAAGAATCTTGAAAAGGAGATACGCGCCTTTCTTTTAAGAATCAAAGCTAAGCTTAACTTAAATTTGCAAGATGTAGATGAACTTTCTTATAAAATATTTGAAAGTTTAAAAAAATATGGCAAAAGAAACTAAAGTTTTTGATTCAGACATAAGGTATAGCACTGAATATCGTAAGATAAATTATCCTAGACTGGAGTTTAGAAAAGGAGAATTAGAATTAATTTTGCCTATCGATTATAAAGATGAAAAGAAGTTATTGGAAAAACATAAACTTTGGATAAGAAGCAAACAAAAGTTTATAGAAAGTGCAATACTTAAAGCAACAAAAAAGAAGTTAGAAAAAAGAAGTGAAATTCAATTAAAAAGTCTTATCAGAAATATAATAATTAAAGAAAAAATAGCTACTAAGAATATTTATTTTAAAAATATGAAATCCAAATGGGCAAGTTGTAGTTCAAATAAAAATTTGACATTTAATTCGCAGTTAAAATATCTTCCAAATTATTTAATTAAATATATTGTATTTCATGAATTAACCCATTTTAAAGAAAAAAAACATAATCTGTCTTTTTGGAAATTAATCTCTGAGAAGTTTAGGAATTATGAGAAATATGAAGAAGATTTGATGATCTACTGGTTTTTAATTAAGAAGAAATTATAATCTTGTCAGTAACTCTAAAGTCTTGCAAAGACCTACTTCATGGGCTGACAAAATTCCTTAAAAGCGCAGAATATTAGTGTTTTAAGGCGTATAATGGCAAAAGTCTGCAAAAAACTCACGGACACCTACAAGTCCGTAAAGGTTTCCTGCCTAAAGGCTCACGGAAACCTTTTTTCGATTTAGTTTGTTTTTGATTTTTTAGACTTTTTTTCATATTAGTTAAATTTTAGTTAGCTTGTTTTATTTTGAGTTCTTTTAATCTAATCTGTTCATAATATTCAAAGTTATTTTGGAAAACCCTGAAAAGTTTTAATATTTCAGACATCTGTTCTTTCATTCCTTTGCTATCTTCTTCAAACATCTGATTTTTCTTTTCTGCCTGCAATAATCTTTTCTCAATTTCAGTTTTTGTTACATCAATAAGCAAATCTTCTTCTGCGATTGTGTCTTTCATACCCAATAACTCGGAGTAGTAATGTATTTTATCTGATTTTTTCCAACCGAAGCGATATTTTAATGCTGATTCTGATTTATATCTTGGCAACCAATAGCAACAGCTTATATGTCTAAAATCATAAAGACTTATTTGAGAATATCTACCCCCTGCTTCTGTCTCGTTATTTCCAAATAATCTTACCGCTAATCTTTTTAGATATTTTGCACAACTTTCTGATTTTACACTAAATAAATAATCCTCTTTTGTTAAATTTCTATCTTTAATATACTCTTTTAAAAGTTCAGAAGAAAACATTAATTTTATTCTTCTCCCAAAGGTCTTGCTTGTTTCTTCTCTTATTTGAAGTTCTTTACAATTGTTGTATAAGTCTGAAACTCTTACATTAACTAGCTCTGTTGGACTTCTTATTCCTGAATCAAATAAAAACATAATTAATACTTTATAATCAAATCTTGCATTATCACATAATTTTCTTACCTGTTCTTCTGTTAGATAAACCCATTTTGGCTTTTCCTGCCTTGTATCTAAGTCTTGGGTTATATCTTGAATCTCTACTCCTTTTTTCCTATTTATTTTTTGATGCCAGTGCCAGAAAGCCTTGAAAACTCGAGAATAACTATCAACTGACTGATAATTTTTCCCGTCTTGTCTCTTTATTATTCCGTTTTGCATATTTGAAAAGAACTCCACTAATTGTTCTTCTTTTACATTTGTAATTTTTTCTATGTTAAATAATTCTTTAAATTTAAGAGAGAAAAAATAAAGTTTTTCTCTTAAGGTATTAAGTCTTATATAACTCCTAGAACCTTTTATACTGCCTTTAGAAACATTTAGTCCTTTCTCCATATCATTTAGATACTGCAAAGTTAAATCAGAGTTTTCCTTGCTTATATTGGGAATACCCTCTTTTACTTTTTCTTTCCATGCTAAAAATCTTTCTTTGTGTTTGTAAGGGTCGATTTTCATTTTTTTGTTAATGCTCTTTTATTTATATTGTCTCGGCGCTTGATTCGGACATATCAAGTTTTTGAAATTTATATTCTTCTGGGATAAAATTAGGAGCATACATTCCTAGAACTAGACAAAAAGTTTTACGCCCACACCAGCAGGCAGACAATTTGTCCAAATTCTTGGGATGTTTTTCGCGTCCCACCAAACCGGACAAAATATCTTACGCCCAAACCAGGAATTGAACCTGGATATCCTTGCGGAAACGGGTTTAGCAAACCCGCGCCTTACCATTGGGCCATTTGGGCATAGAATAGCTTAGAACAATTGACTTATAAATCTTACTTTATTAAATTATTAAAAAAGTAGCGGGGGTGGGAATTTCATGAGTTTTTTATACTCAATTTGAACCACACGACCTCAAGGTTATGGGCCCTTCGCTTTGTTTTATAGACAAATTGCGAGCTAACCGAGCTGCTTTAGGCAACTTTTATTTTTGTTAAAAGTTTCCACCCCGCTATGCTTGGTTAAACCAAGGGTTTCCCCGCTGTTTATATACTCTATAAATTACTTATAAACCTTTCTTTTTAAGAATTTCTCTGCTTTTTGTAAATATTGCTCATTTGAACTACCAACTTTCTCAAGCCAATTAGATAATTCTTTAACACCATTAATTCTTATTTTTATCTTGCCACCATCTAATCTTTGTATTTTGTGATTAATTTTGTGTTCTTTGAGTATGTCTATAAATTGATTTTGCATAGGTGACGGAGAAATTCTTATCTCAATCCTCGGATATAATTTCCCATTATTGTTAAAAACAGTAATGCTCCCATCAGTATCAAATAATCCTCTTAAAACATAAAGGGCAATTTTGCCTTTAGAATACTTATCTGGAATTTCTGCCGTATTCATTTTTGGGGACAATTTTAGTCCAAGTTTATCAATCGCATAAAAGACTTTTTCTTTTTTATATATTTTTATATCCACTGCATTTTCTTTTTTCTTATAAAATACTTTTGGTTCTAATTCAAAAATTTCTTTCATTAGTCCCCTAACATAGTTTGTATAATCAACATTTCTAGAATCTAAACTAACTTTTAATTGGTATATCTTTTTATTTTGTTTTGTATCATAAATCCCAATATGGCCATCTCCTAACATAATTCCAATAAATTCAGCAATTCTTTCCTCTTTTATCATATTATTAAATGTTTTCCAATCTTTATTAATTTTTTGAATAATCCCAATCAAAAACATTTAATAATCCGATTTCTAACTACTATCATGGAAAATGAGAAAGAATTAATTTTAGGAATTGACGACGCAGGCCGAGGTCCTGTCATAGGTCCAATGATTTTAGCAGGATGCTTAATAGAAAAGTCAAAAGAGCCAGAGCTAAAACATCTCGGAGTAAAAGATTCAAAACAATTAACAGCAAAAAGAAGAGATGTTTTAGTTGAAGAAATTAAAAAAATAGCAATTGCCTATCATTTTACAATAACTCATCCCTATGAAATAGATTCAAGAACAAAAATGGGTATAAACCTCAACAAGATTGAAGCAATAAAAACAGCAGAGATAATTAATAAATTAAATAATGGACAAAAAATAAAAGTAGTAGTGGATTGTCCTTCTGTAAATATTTCTTCTTGGTATGATTATCTTTTAACCCATATTGAAAAGCCTGAAAATCTAACAATTTCCTGTGAGCACAAAGCAGACATAAATCATGTTGCATGTTCAGCAGCATCAATAATTGCAAAAACAACAAGGGATGCAGAAGTTGAAAAAATAAAAAAATTAGTTGGAGTTGATTTTGGGAGTGGCTATCCATCAGACCCAGAAACAATTAAATTCTTAGACAAATATTTTGCAAAACACAGAAAAGATGGAATTTTTAGGGAAACCTGGGGAACTGTTGCAGACCATCTAAACAGAAAGGCACAGAAAAAGTTAGAATTTTAATATATTCTCTACTATAATTATCTTTATAAATAATTGTTTCAATAATTAGTATACTAAAACATGAAAGAAATAACATTAAGACAATTAATCGAAAATAGCCTAGAAGATAGAGATTTAAGATTTTTATTAAAAAAAGCAGATAAACTCAATCTTTATTTATGCGAATTAGATATTGCACGAATACAAGATTATAATAAAATGACTTACACAAGTCCTGTGATATTATTTACAGGAATAATTCCTGCAGACGAGACTAAATGGGCGGTTATTTCAAGAAGAAGTGATCGTTATTGTTTAGATTGGTACAAATCAATTCGCGAAGTAAGTCATTAATTGCCTAATTTTTCTCTAGAAATCCCATTTATAAAATAACTCTTATCCACTTATACCTAATCCCCCACACCCTGAAAATCTCAAGAAACTACTTCCCGAACTGCCACCACTTCTTTTCCTTTACAGGTTTGGTTAAAGCAAGTTGCTTTAGCTTTGCAACTTTAGAAACCTTCTTTTTTTTGCTTGCTAGTCTGCTATGCTTTTTCACAATTACTTTTGCTTTTCTAACAGCTTTTTTCCCAGCTTTACTCACCTTCTTTTTTGTTTTTTTCATCTCTTTTCTAAAAATTTATAATTAACTGTAAAGCTGAAAACTGGACTCGGTGAAGAAGTTTCCTTAAACAACCGCTAAATCAATCTTAACCTGTTAGCTTGTTTTAAAGTTTCTTCCTCGCTACATAGATTCGCTTAACAAGTGCAGATTTCGTCTGATGAGTTATAGTCCAGTCACCAAATTAATAGCCGAACACTTGACAGAGGCATCTATAAAGGCATCTTTTTCAGGACAACCGAAATGTCCTTTTCAGCTCTGAATATTAAAAAGAAAATTAGCTATATATAGATATCTTACCACTTCAAAGTTAACAACGACTCAATAATAGTAATATTTTAGATTCTATTAATTATATCTATTCCAATTAATAATAATTTGATATATTAATAGTTTAAGTCAAATATTAAGAAATCTGCTATTTTATCATAAAATCAAATTTTCTCAGAACCCTTCCCCAAATTCCAAACATTAGTAGCAGGAGGATTGGTGTTATTCTGACTTACATTATTTTCCTCATGTAGAAAAACAGCAGCTGAAATTGTAGTTGTCCACAGTCCATTTTTATTTCCCTCTGCAGACTGGCAAATATGCGTTGTTTTGAAAATATGGCCAGATGCCTTATAAATTTGTTCTCTTTCTTCCCATGCTTTATTAGAATCAAACTCAACACCTAAAGTTGTAGCAAGCATACTAGCTGCCAAATCCTCTGCATACTCTCCTGCTTTTTCATCTGTCTCTCCAAATGCATGATGTTCTGATAAATACCCGTAGTTATTTTCATCTTTAGGAACAGCCAAGCCAATAGCAGAAGCAATTAACCTATTCGGCTCACAGGTTTCATTTCTTGCCATAACACAATAGGTAATTTGTCCTGGTTTTAATATTTTTAATCCTTCATCTTTTTGAAGAATTTTGCAATGAGGTGGAAAAATACTAGAAACATAAACTAAATTGCATTTTTCAATTCCTGCGTCTCTTAAAGCTGCTTCAAAACTCGCTAATTTATCCTTATGTATTCCGACTCCCTTGACAAAGAAAATTTTTGTGGGTGTAAAGTTCATTTAAGCGTTACTTGTATAATTTCTCCTTTCTAAATACTATTAAAAATATATATAATCACTGTTTATAAACTTTTACCTATGAATTTTTTTCCCGAAGATAAAATATCATAAAATTTCCAAGAAATTTTAAATTTTCTATATAAAAATGGATACTCCATCACTTCAGAGATTTTAGAGAAATCTCTGAGAGTCATTAGAAAATAAAAGTATATTTTCTAAGACAATAATGCTTAAATATCTGTATTTTATTAAAAATCAATGACAAATGTTAGATTATATTTATTAGAGGAAAACAAAGGCAAAACAAAAGTTGTTGCAACAGATGAAAACAATATAACTCTTGAAGATCCTAGATATAGATTGCATGTTTTTTCAGGAGATAACTCTTATGGAGTTTACAGAAAAGCACAATATCGCGAAGGGCAAAAAGTTATTGTAATGCCAAATCCAAGTTTAGATCTTACAATGTTTGTGCCGCAAAGAGGCAGAATATCTCAAATAAAAGAAATAACAAGAGGCGAATATGATTCTGTAATTCAAAGGCAAAAACAATATGGGGCAGAGGCTCGTATTGGCTATGATTTAAGACAGCAAGAAATAGAAAGACTTCAAAAACAAATTGATGCTTTAAAAAGTCAGAATTCTGGTTTTTGCTCACTCTCAGACATTCTCAAATCTGAGTTTTTGCAATAATTTAGTTTATCTTAGTATTTGTTTATTAACAATCTTGGCATAAATCTATAAGAAATCTGTTTCTTTTTAGATATTTTTAAATGACACAACTCAATAAACAGCTTTAAAAATATCTCTTTTCTTTAATATTGTAAAGAAAAAAAGGAGAAAAAATGCCCTATGTAAAAAAACTAGTAATTCACGGTTTTAAGAGTTTTGCAAACAAAACAGAGATTATCTATGATAAAGGTATGAATGTAATTGTGGGCCCTAATGGCTCTGGCAAATCAAATATAACAGATGCTTTATGTTTTGTTCTTGGAAGACTTAGTATAAAATCAATGAGGGCTGCAAAAGCAGCAAATTTAATATTCTCAGGAACAAAAGAGAAAAAACCAGCAGGAGAAGCTTCTGTTGAGCTTGTCTTTGATAATTCAGACAACGGATTTCCAGGAATGACTGCTGAAGTTGCATTAAAAAGAATAGTGAGAAGAAATGGACAAAGCATCTATAAAATAAATGATAATCCTAAAACAAGGCAGGAAATAATTGAGCTTCTAGCAGTGGCAGGAATAGATCCCAATGGATATAATATTGTCCTGCAGGGAGAAATTTCCCAGTTTGTAAAAATGCATCCTGAAGAAAGAAGGCAAGTTCTTGAAGAAGTTGCAGGAATTTCTGTTTATGAACTAAGAAAAACCCAATCACTTCGCGAACTTGAAAAAACCGATGAAAAATTAAAAGAAATTACTGCAATATTAAGAGAAAGAACAGCCTATCTGAGAAATCTTGAAGAAGAAAGAAAACAAGCACTTAAACATCAGGAATTGGAAAAAACAGTAAAAAGATGCAAAGCTTCTATAATAAGGAGGGATATAGGAGAAAAAGATTTCGAACTCGGGAAACTACAAGAAGAAATAGATAAAATTATAAAAAATATAGAAAAAATAAGGCAACAAAATTCCGGAATTAGTCAGGAAGTTATACAAATAGAGGAAAAAATAAAAATAATTTCTACAAATATACAAAATGCAGGTGGCAAAGACCAGGAAATACTAAGAAATGAAATTTCTCAGTTAAAATCAGAAAGAGCAGCAGAAGAAGCAAGAAAAGAGAATTTCTCAAATCAGATAGAAGAAATAAAAAGAAGAAACCAGGAGCTATTAAAAAATATAAAGCAGATAGAAGATGAATTAGATTCTGCGAAGAAAGGAAAGAAGGAATTTTCAGGCGAAGATTTAAAAAAGAAAAAGAAAGAATTAGAAGAGCTGGAAGAAAAAAGAAAGAAATTCTACTCACTTAAAACAGAGTTGAACTCATTGGGAGAAAGAATTTCTGACAAAAGGCATGATTTGCAGAAAAAAAGAAATGATTCTGAATTTACACTAAATCAAATAACCCAGCTATCCTCGGGCTTGTCAATTCTCGAGTTAAAAAAAGCCCAGAGTTCCTATAAAGAGCTAAAATCAGAAATAGAAGATTTAATAGCAAGCGAGAAAAACCTTCAATCAGAAATTATAAATCTTGAAAAAAATGCAGCAGTTTCAAAGAGCAGAATAGAAAATCTAAGCAAAGTAAAAGATAATCTTGCAAATCTTGACATCTGTCCTGTATGCAAGACAAAAATTACAAAAGAGCATGCAGGAAAGGTTATAGACGAAACAGAAGAAGAAATAGCAAAAATAAAAAAAGAAATAGAAGAAGCTGAAAAAACAAGAAAATCAAATGAATTAAAAGTATCAGAAATAAGAAACACTATAAAAATTAAAGTTTCAACAAGAGATAAATTATTTTCAGATATTTCAAAACTGGAAAATGTAGAAGAAAAGAAAAACTCTCTTCAAAAGCTTGGAGAAGAAGAATCACTTCTTAAAAAAGAAACAGAAGAGCTTGAGAAAAGAAGGAAGTTAATAGAAAGAGGTATAGAAGAGTATAGGGATATAGAAGAGAAATTTGACAGATTAAGTCTTGAAGTTTCAGAATTAATAAGAAGAGAAGAAAAAAATCTTGGGATGGAGCTAAGTCTCAAGGAAAGAGAATTAGAAAGAATAAAAATTATAATTAAGAAAAATGAAAGAGATGTAATTGACTTGGAGTATAAAATACAGGATCTTGATAAGGAAATAAAAGATAAGTCTTCTATAATTGAAAATAAAGACAAGCAGGAGAAAGAGCAGTATGATAGATTCCAGCGTTTATTTAAGGAAAGATCTGATTTACAGGAAAAAATAAAAGAAAAAGAAAAGAAAAATTTTGATTTGCAGAGCGAGACAAGAATTCAAGAAGAAAAAATTAATAATTTAAATATCAATAAAGCCAGAGTTAATGCAGAAAAAGAAAGATTAGATGTAGATTTACAGGAATTCAAAGACGAAGAAATAATAAAAGAATCAAAAGAAGCACTTATGGAAAGAATGGAAAAATCAAAGGCAACTCTTGCAACAATAGGTAATGTAAATCTTCGTGCACTTGAGGTTTATAATGAGGTAAAAGCAGAATATGATAAAGTTTTTGAAAAGACAACAACACTTCAAAAAGAAAAAGAAGAAATTCTTAAAATTATAGAAGAAATAGACTTAAAAAAGAAGAGAACATTTATGAAGACGCTAAAGGCAATAAATGAATTATTTACAAGAAATGTTTCTGAATTATATACAAAAGGGACAGCATTCCTTGATTTGGAAAATAAAGAAGATGCTTTTGCAGGCGGTTTAAGCATAATAATTAAAATCGGGCAGGGAAAATATTTTGATGTTACTTCTTTAAGCGGAGGAGAACAAACCCTTGTAGCTTTAAGTTTAATATTTGCAATTCAGGAATACAAACCATATGCTTTCTATATATTTGATGAAATTGATGCTGCCTTGGACAAAAGAAACTCAGAAAGATTAGCAGGTTTAATAAAAAGATATATGAATGTTGGTCAATATATCGTAGTAACTCATAATGATGCAATAATAACAGAATCAACAACTTTATATGGAGTTTCAATGCATGAAGGTATTTCTAAGATTTTGAGTTTGGAAGTTTAGTTATAAAATATTAGAAATTATTTTCTAATCTTAATTCTCTTATTTCATTTCCAGCAGTTCTAAAATCCCCTCAGGAGAATAGGCAAATTCATAACCTCTAATATTTTGCTCATAGCCTCTTCTCATATCATAGAGAATTAAATGAATTCCAAATTCTCTTCTTTTCTCTCTTGTCTTTCTTTCTATCTCTTCCAATACCTTATTTTGTCTGAACTTCCCCCACAAGACAATTCCTTTTGGTTTTTGCTCTTCCATTACCTCTTCTAGTCTTTCTAATCCTTTTTCATAAAATACATCAGTATAAATAAAAGTATGATGCTCTTTTCCATTAAAGAACTTATTAATTTCATCAATTCTATCAGAAAAAGCAGGAATTATAATAACTGGTTTATTTTCAGACATTTTAATACATCTTTATAGGATTTTACCTTCTCTATTCCCTTCTTTGTCAAATTCAGGAAAATCCTTACAAATTTCTTCAAGAAAACCAGTATTGGCTGGTGTTGCTATATGAATATTTAACTTACACCCTTTTCTGCAATCTGGCTCTAAGTTAACAAAACTACCATCATTTCTTATATAAGAATAATTCAGCTGTTCTAATAGTGTAAATCCTTTTTGAACAAGACACTCACAAACCCTTGAATATAACTCATGCCCATCATCATTTATGCCTACAAATGATTTTTGTTTATATTCTAATTCTGCCATTTTATCTCTTATCTTCTTTTAACTCGCACTCCAGTATCTCTTGTAGTTTTTCTCTTGCCTTTTTAATATCTCTTTCTTTACCAACAATTTTGACTGGATAACCTGAGCCACCTTTTGTAAGAATAACAGTACTTCTCATTACATGATGAACCTCTCCATAAAAATTAGGCCCTGAAAAATTAGTAACCATCTGAATATCAGAATCTGGATTTTCGCTTGTTATTTCTTGATAATTCTGCAATCTTTCAATCGCTAAATCCATATTCAAATCAAGATTGTATGACTTTCTCATTTTTTATTATATTTATCTATTAAAATAAAAAAAAGGGAAGAATACTAAATTAATAAAAAAAATAAAAAAAATAAAAAAAATTTAGTAGTAACTTTCCCCTAACTCTTCTGTTCTTGAAGGTTTTCTTGTAAGCAAAATTATAAGTACAATTACTAAGACAACAAAAATTATGCCTAGCACTATACTTAAAACAATAGTTGGACTAGCAACAGATGTGTTGCTTCCTTCTACGCTTTCTGTCAAACTAACTCTCTTCACTAATGTACCATCAGAATTAACAGCAACTGAAAAAGCATAAACGCCCTTTGCAGAAGCCTTTGCCCTTACCTTAACGACTCTTGTAGAGTCAGCAGGAACACTTACTAATGGTTCATCAACACTTACAGCAATCCCAGTAGGAGCTTCAACACTAAATGTGTATAATTGCATTCTACTTCCTGAGTTAACAAGAACAATGTCGTAAACTGCTTCTTCTCCTGGTGCAGCTGTTTTTGAAACAGCAGGAGTCAAGACATCGCTTGAACCTTCTTCGCCAGAAACAACTAAGCTTTTAACAACTTTGTATGAAGTTTCAATATTAGAAGCTTCAACTTCTAAACTGTAAACTCCTGTCTTTGTATCTCTTGGAAGCTGTATGAAGATTGTTTTTTCAACAGCATCTTCTTTGTCAGCAGTACTATCATCAGTAGGTGTCAAATCAGAAGCATATACTTTCTTCTCTATTCCTAAAGAAGCTATTCTAGCAACCACAAACATATCTTCAAGTTCATGATATCCTCTGTTCTTCAAAACTATATTAACAGGGATAACATTTCCTGCAAGATTTCTTTGAGGTACTTCTACATTCAAGACATCGATATTAAAAGGCTGTCTATGTAGTCCTAAGTTGTAATAGACTCGGCTGATTCCGTTTCCGTCATCACTAGCTACTTCTATTGTAAGAGTAATTAGCTTGCTTGTATCTATATTCTTAGGCACAGTCATTGAGAATCTTAAAGTCTTAGTCTGATTTGCGAACAAATCAAATCTAGAACTTGTGTAACTTGTTTCTTTCCCATCAACTCTAAGATTTGCATCAAGAGTTGCAAGACTTACATCTTGCAATGGTTTAAAAGAAACAGTCAAATCGATTCTTTGACCTGCTTCTAGTGAAGTAACTTCTGCAGCAGGAACGCCATCAATTAGCACATTGCTATAGCTGACAATTTCCTTTGGTGCTGCACTTGCGATTTGAGTTATTACTAACACTGCAACAAATGCCATCAAGAAAACCAAAATTTGGTTCTTCATTTTTTAAAATTTAAATTTAGGTCTAAAAACCCGAAAGTTTTTAGTAATGAGTATACGCTTAGGGCTCTTTATAAACTTTATGGTGACAACAAATTCCCTACTCCTATATAGTGAAAAACAGTAAGAAAAATATAAAAAGGTTATAACTCAATTATAACTGGTTTAACGCAGTTTAAACGTCGATAAACAAAATAAACATGGAATTCATAAAAAAGACAATAAAAGTGGGAAATAGTGCAGGAGTTTTGCTTCCAAAAAAGTTATTAGGAAGCGAAGTAAAGATAATTGTAATAAATAGGCCGATAAATATAAAGAAATTTGTTTTTAGATTTCTATCAGAATTTCTCCAAGATATTTCAGGAGTTTACATAACAAACAAAAAGCCATTGGAAATTCTTGCAATCTCTTCATCAACTAAAAAAATAATAGAAGAAGACAAAATAAAAATTTCAATAGTCCCCCTGCAAATGATAAAAAAAGATTTGAAGACAAATCAAATATTAAGGCAAAAATTATCTCAATCAGAAACAATCCTGAATAATTCCCTTCTTATTGAGTTGAAAAAAGAAGCCGGAATTAAAACAGACAAATCCGATGCTAAAACAGGGGATAAAGTTATTACAAAGTTATAACTTTGCAGAATCCAGTTATTTATAATCTATATATCTCACCACAACAATCTTTAAATAATTCTAAGTTTGATATAAATCTAGTTTAAAATAAAAATGACTCAATTTTTTTATTATTTTCAGAAGAAAGATGGGGAATTAAGCACTGCCCTATCAAATAATAAATCTCCTGACGAAATAGTTAGAGAAATTCGAAGCTCAGGCGGGTTTCCTGTTATGCTTTATAGATGTGAAGACTATGATAAACCTGTATATTACCCATTAATACCAAACCCTAGTTTACCTCTTCCTCAAACTTTTGAATTTGATTTTTTTAATAAACGTAAAGGTCAGAATAAATTACTTGCAGGCATTCTTAAATCTAAAGTTGCTTTTGAAGATAGCTTATTTGCAGAATTAGATGAGCAAACAGCTAAATTAGATAATGCAGAAGAAGAACCGCCATACAAAGAATTAGCATCAACTTTTAAAAAGATTAGTGAAGGATACAAACCTCAATATGGCAGAGTAAAAAAAGAACTTGCAAGATTAATAGAGGATAACAAAATAGAAGGTCAAATAGGATTTTTTAAATTTGAAGTAGACTCCAAATCCCTTATTCAGTATCTAACTAGTAAATTAAGAGATAAGATATTTTCCTCGCTTGACTTATATGATTTAAGTGATGAAAAAAGAGAAAAAAGATTTAAAGATTATGTAGAAGAACCTGAAAAAGCCAGAAATGAAAGATATCTTAGCTGTCCACTTATTCCTCTTGATGATAACTTTGTTCCATCTGAAAAACTTAAAAATGTATTTATTGGAGACCCTATTTATGGTATTTTACCCTATAAACTTGAAGATGATATTTTGATTGTATTTTCTTCTGACCCTTATACAGGAAGTCTTGAAACACTTGAAGATTTATTACAGCATAAAGTAGTTGTTGCAAGATGCAGTGATAATCCAGAAGAAAATGCAAAAAGAATAGCAAGAATAATTAAAAAAGTTTACACACCAAATTCAGAAGAACAAACAACTATAGATGAATTAATGACTGTTATGAGAAGAGTTCCAGAAGAACAGTCTTCGCATGTTCCTGACCTTTGGTATGATAATGAAACAAGAAATACGCGCGCCCTTGAGTTTATAGAAGAGAATCGTATTGTTGGAGATGAGCCGTCTCCAATTCTAAGACTTTGTAGTTTAATTGTAGCAGAGTGTGTTAGAGAGGGTTCAAATGGGTTTATTGTAGAAGCAACAGAAAAGGATTGTATTGTCTATGGATTGCGCGACAAAACTAAATATGAGCTTATGGCTCCTCCAAGACGACTTGTTTCACCAATAGTCAATACATTTTCAGTAGCAGCAGGTAATCATCCTGAAAGAATCCCGCCAATTGAAAATGATGTGTGGTATACCTCAAGAAGAGGGAAAAAGATTGTGCTTTCTGTAAAATCAAACTTCACTAACTATGGAGAAAGAGTAGAAGTTTCATGGAAGCAAAATCCTTAATCCTTCATCAACTTCAAACTTCTAACAGAATCTTCTACAGGAGAGGGGGATTCATTAATTATGACAATGTCTTTATTTTTAGGAAGAGCCTCTAGTAACTCTTTAATTTCACTTTCAGGAGTTAGTTTGTGATTTTTTTCTCCCTTATCTCCCCATTCAATTCCTGAAAAATGGCAGTGTAATTCTTTAAACTCTTTGAAATTTTCATAAATCTCTTTGTATGTTGTTTTTCCCTGAACCCTTGCTTTTAAATGTGCAAAATCAACAGTAAAATAACAACCAGTATCTTTAACAAGATTTTTTATTTCACCAATAGAACCAAAGACATTAACCTTGCCAGTTGTCTCAGGAGCAATCTTAATTTTCCATTTATTTTTCTTAACCTCTTCTTGTATTTCTTTAATTTGAGTTTTAATTACTTCATAACTCTCATTCTTATCTTTCTTTCCATAAAAACCAGGATGAAATACAACATATTCACATCCAAGAAGTTCCCCTATCTCACAACAATCAATAATTCTCTTTTTGCTCTCTCCTATTTTCTTTATCTCATTTGAATTAAGATTAATCCAATAAGGAGCATGAATGCTTAATCTTATTCCATATTTTTCAGCAGCCCTTTTAATATCTTCTGCTTCATTCTCTTTAATATAAATTCCATAGGTAAATGCAATTTCACATGCCTTTAGCCCTAACTTTGCATATTCCTCTAAGTTAGAAACAGCCTCTCTCACTCCTCCAAGTCCTGCAGGTCCAAAGATTATCAAAAATCCTCCTCTGAAATTACCTTAATCCCATTTTCTTTTAATAATTTTGTAGTAATTCCATCTCCTTTAATAAGATTTCCTGTAAAACTTCCATCAACAATCTTACCACAGCCACATGAAGGAGATTTTTGCTTTAATATTGCTTCATCACAATTAAATAATTTGGCAATTCTTAGTGTTTCTTCTGCTCCTTTTTTAAAATAAGAAGTAACATCATCTCCATCATTTGTAAAAACCTGCTCTCCTTTTTTCTCAGCTGGTTTTCTTGGAGTGGTTAATCCCCCTAACTGTTCAGGGCAAACAGGAATTGCTTTTCCTTTTTTTACTAAATCAATTATTTTCTGGCAAGGCTTTGCTTCTCCATCCCACTTGCATTTTATTCCTGCCAAACAAGCACTTACTAACTTCATTTTACCTCTCCATTAATCCAATCCTCATAACTCTTATTAGCTTCCACATCAATTTTCATAATACAAGGCACTTTATAGGGATGAAGCTTCTCTACTTCCAATTTTACCTTTTCCCAGCTTTCTTTTTTTGTTTTTAAAATAGAAACAACCTCATCACATTCTGCGACTTTTCCAGTCCAACAAGATGACGCCTTTATTGGAAATGAATTAGAACATGCAATTAACTTTTTCTGCAGCAAATAGGAAATTGTTTTATTTGCTTCTTCCATATTTGGATAAGTTACATAAATTAATATAAATCCCATTATAATAAGTATAAATTAAAGATTATAAATCTTGCCTCTAACTAAAAGAACTAAAACGCATTAAATCCCTGATTAACTTTCTGAATATTAGAAGAAATATAAGAATGCATCTTTTCAATCATAATTTCCTGCATGCCTTCTTTCAGCTCTCCTGAGCACTTCTTAATCTCTGTCTCAGGACTTCCAACCCATCTTAATGGCAGCTTACAAATCATCTCTTTTCCTTCTAATCTCTGTGTATCAATAACTCCATTTTTAATACTTATTAGTTTAACATTTACAACACAATTTTCAGCTTCCTTGCCAAGTATTCTATATTCCCACACCGCACTTTCTGCATCATTAATATATTTTGCTTTGGAGCAATCAAACATTGCTTTATTAAAATCAAGTTTATTATCTATCTGCCTTGTGTGCATAAAGAAATAATAATACAAGCCTGCTAAAATCAAAATAACAACAGCTATTCCAGCAATTAAAATAGTTTTCTGCACCTTTTTTTCCATATAACTATTACTTATTATTCATATTTAAATCTTGTCTTTAAAAAATAAAAAAGAAAAAGAAAAAATAAAAATCTACTCGTCCTCAAGAAGTTCGTCAAAGTCAACATCATCTTCTGTATCAACTTCATTCATAACTTCCTTTGGCATCTCTTTTTTTGTTGTTTTTTGCTTTCGCATTTTTCTAAATTTTTTAGTTTATGCTTTGGCTCAGATGTTTGTGGAAGATTTTGTGCCTTTATAAACATTTCCACTGGCAATAAATCACTTGAAGATGGTTAAAGATAAATCTAATTTATTTTTTATATAATTTCCCATTGCCAATTTCTACAAATTTAGCAATTAAATCGTCAAGAGGAATTGTGTCAGAAGTCATGCAAATCTCAAGAAGCCCTAAACTCTTTACTTTATTGCTTTGCAAAATCCTTTCTCTTTCCCTCATGTTTACCCTAATCATAACCCCTTTTTCCAAATAAATATTACATGATTGAGAAAACCCCCAATCATCAACTATTTTCATCTTAGAGCAGCATTCATGAATATAGTGGGTGTTTTCTCTAAGATAATGTGTTATTTTTTCTTTTAAATCCCTAAAATCCTCTTTTTCTAAAAAACCGCTTGTAGAAATTACAACATTATACAGCTTTTCAGGCGAATCTTCTGGCATATTTGTCTTAGATACTATGTACTTTTAAATCTTTCAACTAAGCCCTTTAAACCCAAAGATTTAAAAATGCCCCCTTCTAAAACATAGTATAGAAGATTATACAGAGTATAATTCACAGATTATCACATCAAGCCATACAAAGTATGGCATCAAAAATCATGCTCATTTTGGGCTTTTAATGGTTTAGAGAGAGTTGTATGAAGTATAGTTATTCTATTTACAATTAAATGATTGGAGGTAAAATAAAAACATGGCAAAAATTAGTCCAGTATCAATAAAATACATAATACATGCAAAGTTTGAAGCAGAAGGAGCTCTGGAAAAGCCAGATGTCATAGGCGCAATATTTGGCCAGACAGAAGGCTTGCTTGGAAGCGACCTCGAGATGAGAGAACTGCAGAAAGAAGGCAAAATAGGAAGAATAGATGTTGATTTAAGCTATAATGATGGCAAAACATCAGGGGATATAAGAATTCCTACCTCTCTTGATAAAGCAGAAACAACTATTTTAGGAGCTGCAATTGAAACAATTGAAAGAATTGGCCCTTCAAATTCAAAAATAGAAGTTAAGAATATTGAAGATGTTAGAACAAACAAAAGAAACTTTATAATTGAAAGAGCAAAAGCCTTATTAGAAGGTATAGAAGGTTCAAATCCAGAATCAAGAGAATTGCAAGAAGCAGTTAAGAATTCTTTCAAAGTTGGAAAAATGCAAGAACATGGCGAGGAAAAGCTAAGTGCAGGAGATTTAACAGGAGATGAGATTATAATTGTAGAAGGCAGAGCAGATGTAGTTAATTTAATGAAAAACAACATCGACAATGTAATTTCTATGAATGGAACAATTCTTCCTGAATCTGTAAAAACTTTAAGCCAAAACAAGACAACAACTTTATTTGTTGATGGAGACAGGGGCGGACAGCTAATTATAAAAAATGTTGCAGAAAATGCAAAAATTGATTTTATAGCAGTTGCTCCTGATGGAAAAGAAGTTGAAGAATTAGCAGGAAAAGAAATTCTTCAGGCTTTAAGAAAAAAGGTTCCTGCTTCTGAATACCTAAGAGAGATGAATAGGGACAGAGGTTATAGAGATAATCGAGGTTATAATCAAGGTTATAGAGACAACAGAGATAATCGAGGTTATAATCAAGGTTATAGAGACAACCGAGAAGAAAAACAAGAAGTTGAAGTCAAAAATGTTGTTGAAATGCGGGAATTAACAGATGAAGACAAGGAAAAGTTAAGAAGTATTCTTGAATCAATAGAAAATACAAAAGAAGCAAGAATTTTAAACTCTTCTCTTGAAATCATAAAGGCAATTCCAATAAGCAAGCTTAGAAATGCTTTAAGATATAGTCAAGGTGCTTTGATTGTTGTAATTGATGGTAAAGCAACACCACAAACAATTTATGCAGTAGAAGAATCAAACATCCCATATCTTGTAGCAAGAAATTTTGCAATTTCAGACACAAAAGTCAAGTTAATTAGTTTATAATTAGTTATTTGACTTTTGTATTTCTTTTTTTTATTTATTTTTTCATATATCTTTCAATTCTATCAGCTTCATCTTTTGTCAAATCCCTTGGCTCTTTTGCATTATAATTTATTCCTACTTCCCTATAACTCTGTTCAACAGAATATTGTTCAAATGCCTGTTTTATTTGTTCCCTTCTTTTAGACTCTCTTTGGGAAGATTCCACAACATAACCGATACTGCAGATAGCTGCTAAAAATCCTAATCCCACACTCCAGTTTATGATTTTACTTTTTAAATTATTATTTTTCTTTGTGTTGTCTTCTGTATTTTCCATATTACTTTTTATCTTTTTCATCCCCAAATTCATCCTTCTCAAGTCCAGCAGCACAAGATAATTTATGGTAATACTCTGTGTACAAAACTCTGCTATATTGTTCTGTTCTTTCACATAATACTTTATTTTTACTCTCACCATCTAATTGGGGATAATCTTCAGTGCTAATTGATTCTAATCCTAATTTTTTCATCTCTTCTCCTAATTCTTTTATTCTTTCAATTTGAGAGGGACTAATTGGTTTAATTACACTTTTTCTCTTATTTGTTATAACTAAATCTCCCCACAATAACGCACCATAAAAAACTAAAAGAAATTCATTATTTCCTTGATATACTGCTTCTTTAACGAGTTTTAGTGGCACACCAAAAACTTCTTCATGAAGTTGACAAACCCTTCCATTCCACTTTCTTATTTTAGAAGTATAATCTGAGATTAGCTTTTTACATAAATCACTTTCTTTTCCTTGTGGTGCATTTGTCTGGCTCATTATGTTCCCTCGCAACTTATTTTATTTGCCCCTTTTCCCTCTCTCCCCATAATTCCTCAGAATTTTGGCAATTTATCAGTCTATTAATTATAATTTATTTTCTTCTCCTATGGCTTTTGAACAGAATCTTGCAACTTCTCTATATTCTTTAGGATGCCCATAGGCAGATTTAACTATTGTAACCATTTCTCCACAAAAAGAAGTATTCTCTACACCAATATCTACTAAAATAGCAGCTGTCATTAAATTATATCTAACAATATCTCTGTTTTGCCCAACTGTTTTTTCTGGGTAATTTTTAATATTACACTGTAAATATGCTTCAAAAATTTCTCTCACACCTTTAGCATCCTTCTGCTCAAATCTTCTTTTCATTTCTTGTGCAAGTTCATGCATATTTATTGTTTTTATTTCAGGATCTTGCAATCTCTCAATTAATGTTTTTTCTTCTGCCATCCTATTTAACCTCATAACCTCTTAAGAATTTACCCAAATTAGCATCTTTGCCATAATCAGTTACATACATGTCTTCAATGTCTCCAAATGTTTCATGGTTTTTTTGAATCTGTGCTGGATTTTTTCTGTTATCCAAATCAACATCAATATACCAGCCCTCTTTTGTTAGTCTGTCAATTAAATCTTGTTTTCTACTCTCTACTTTTTCATCTATTTCCCTTTTAAGAACTTGCAAAGGTTTGCCATATTTCCTTAATAATTGCAATTTTTCGTCAGCAGCTCTAGCACAAAGAACTTCCCATTCATCTTCTGTAGCTAATACATAAATTTTATCTGTTTCTATTAGTTTCATTTTAATGATTTTAAAGTATTTTCTAAAGAGTCTAAAATCTGTCTTGCTGTTAATACTGTTTTGGGTGGTGGAAGTGGTTCAAAGTCAAAGCCCCTTATCTCGTTTGCAGTCAAAATCGCACATTGATTTTTTACTGATACATAATAAATTCCTCCTTCTGCTTCAAACAGTTGATAATCTTTTGTTTCTGTCTCATAATCTGAATCCCATTTTGGTTCAGTTCTGGCAAGAAGCATTCTTTTTTTAGGATGGAGTATTAAATGACTATAACCTAGATAATATCCATCTTCTTTATAGGGGGCAAAGGGGATTGTTTTTCCATACTCTGCCACTGCTTCATGTAATTTTTCATCGTTGAATATCTGAACTAAAATTTTATTTACATCTACCGCTTCTCGACTTTTTGGCTTTTGAAGGTGTATGCCCACAGAAGCTTCTGGTACAAATGGCTTTTTTATCTCTCTAAGTGACTTAATTTTTCTATAAACTTCATCTGAAAATAATTGGCTACTCATTTTAAATTTTCAGGAAATTTACGTCTTGCTTCGAAATAAAATCTTGCAACATCTCCAAGTTCAGAAGGTGTTCTTTTAACTTTGTTGACAGCAGTTTGCAATACTAATCTGTCTGTGGAAGGAGCAGCTTTAATATCTACAAAAATAGCAGCATCCAATAGGTTATTATCAATTTTACTTCTAATTTTTGATTCTTCTAATTTTTCAGGATTGTAAGCAAGTGCCCCTTTAACATAAGCTTCATGAAGTTCCACAACCCCCTGATAATCCTGAGAGCAATATAATCTTTGCATCTCTCTTGCCAGCTCACTCATATATATTAACTGATTTCCATCAAAAATTTCAATAACCCTTGTTTTTACAGGGTTTTGTAATTTTTGAATTAATGTTTGTGTTTCTGCCATTATTTCTCCCTGTTGTCTAAAGCTTGATTTATTCTGTGAATTAAAGAGCCAGTAGCCCCAATATAAATAATTGTTCCATCCACTTTAACTCCTACATGTTCCTCAAAAATTGTAGTGCCATCTTGATAAAAAGTAAGTAATAATCCCCCCTCTCCTTGTGATTCATAGATATCATCAGCCTGAAAAGAAGTTGGTTCACAATGAGTTTTTGGATAGTTAATACCACAAACCTTTTCTAATCCTGCTTTTTTTAATGCATCTTCAACACTAATCTTAAAACCCCAAAAATCTTCTCCTTGGGTTTTCTTTAAATTATAATGTCTTTCTGTCATTTTGTCTTCTTCTGATATTTAACAGCACTAAAAGCAACCATTACTTCTCTTTTTTCAGCAGGAACTTTGTCAGATACTTGCCCTAATGGAACAGCCATATGAAATATATACCCGTTAGTTCCTTGAGGTAAACCTTCAACATAAACTCTTGTAATAGCATCTTCTATACCTGCTTCTATATCAGTAGTATTATCCTTTGAGACTCTTCCTAAATTTGCTCCTCCACCAAGAATTTCAACAGGTTCATATGTTTCTTTAATTACATATCCCTTGTCTTTTGTTAAAACGATTTCTTTTAAATCCATCTTCAATTTCCTATCAGAACTCCTCCTTTCCGATTTTTCCACCATCTGCAATCCTTATAAGTTTTTCAGGCAGCTCTTTTCTAGCGCAATTATTAGTTCCACAATAAACATTAGCAAGTGCTAATTTGCTTACCCTATCTCTAATTGCAGGCGAACCAAATAGAACCAATGTAGGTATTTTACTTTTATTAAGCAATCTAAGATTATCATCAAGTCCTGCGAAAGTATTAGGAATTAATGCAGCAACAACATCTTTTTTAATTTCTTCTTTTAAACTTCTTTCATCAATAAATCTATACTCATACTCATCAGTTTTCTTCTGCATATAATGTCTGTCAAGTATTTCATCATCTTCCTGCCTGCCTACAGATGTAACATATAGTATTGTTTTCATCTGCCTTTTTGCATCTATTACTATTTTATATCTAACTACATCTCCACATTTATATCCTGCTCGTAAAGCCCCATTTGCAACATCAGAATTATCTTGTGCTCCTATGTCTCCTTCATGAGCCATACGAGGATATAATTGCATATCTCTTGATAACTCTCCTCTTCTAAAAATTTCAACAATTTGTTTTAAATTTATAGTTCCCATATTATTCTTCTAGAATTCTAAGGCGATTCCTTACCATCACCTTACTTATTTAACTGGATATTAACTACTTATAGTTGCTTAGCAATTAAATCAATACAGATTCCAGCAGCAACAGTTGCTCCTGCATCTCTTATTGCAAATCTTGCCATATGTGGGTTGTCCTTTTGTTTTTCTAAAACTAAGTTGCCCATTGGCTTAATCTTAACTATAGCAACATCTCCATTCTTAATAAAATCAGGTGTTCCTGGCATAGCCTGTCCTGTCTTAGGATCTAGCTTTGAAACTATTTCCATAAACTGGCATGGAACTTGAGCAGTATGAACATGGAATACCGGTGTATATCCTTTAGCAATTACAGTTGGATGATTTATAACTGCAATCTGAGCTGTGAATTCTTGAGCAATTGTAGCTGGTTTAGCAGCATCACAGATAACATCTCCTCTTGCAATATCTTTCTTTCCAACTCCTCTAATATTACAACCAACATTATCTCCTGCCATTGCTTCTGGCAATGCTTCATGATGCATTTCAACTGTTTTAACTTCTCCAGGAACTCCTTTCCCGCTTCTTCCTGGTAAAATTACAACTTTCATTCCAGGTTTCATAATTCCTGTTTCAATTTTTCCAACAGGTACTGTTCCTATTCCTGTAATTTCATAAACATCTTGAATAGCCATTCTTAATGGTAAGTCTGTTGGCTTGTTAGGAGGTGCAAATAAGTCTAATTGTTCCATTAATGTTGGTCCTTTATACCAAGGCATCTTATCACTTTTCTTAACAATATTATCTCCATTATAAGCAGATATAGCTAAGAATGTAGTTGCGTCAGCTTTAATTCCAACAGCCTTAAGTAATTGTTTAACATCTTCTTTTACTTTATTGAATTTATCTTCTTCATAGTTTACAGTATCCATCTGATTGATTATAACAGCAACCTGAGCAACTCCCATTGTTCTTAATAGCCATAAATGTTCTTTTGTCTGAGGCATTACTCCGTGTTGACAAGCAACTACAAGGAAAGCACAGTCAGCCTGTGAAGCACCAGTAATCATGTTCTTTACAAAGTCTTTGTGTCCAGGAGCATCAATAATAGTAACTTCATAGTTTTTAGTCATTAATTTTTGATAAGATAAATCAATAGTAACTCCTCTTTCTCTTTCCTCTTTAAATTTGTCCATAACGAATGCGAATTCAAAACCAACTTTTCCGAATTTCTTAGCTTCTTCTTTTAGCTTAACTAGTTCTTGTTCAGGCAAAACACCAGAATCATACATAAGTCTTCCTATAGTTGTAGACTTACCATGGTCTACATGTCCTACAAAGACAACGTTCATGTTTGGTTTTGCTCTTGCCATAAATTAATCTTAATTTTCTGGCTTTTTAAACCTTTTGTTTTTATTTTCTCCAAATTTAAGTAATAAAAATTAAACATCTTTTTATCGTCGGAAAATTTTGTTTAATTTTTATGAGATATGATAAAATAAAAACAATTTAATTAATAATAAAATTCATACACTCAAGAACGGCTTATTCTTACTTCTTCCCCATCATCAACTTAATAAGGATAATTAAAATTATAATAAGAATAATAAACATAATCCCCATTGCAATAGCCATGACAGTTATAACATGAGCCCTTGCCCATTTTAAAATTGCTTGCCTTGTAATTTTTGAAGCTACTGGTTGAGTATTAGTAGTATTTGTGGTATTTGCATTATTTACAGTAGGAATAGTTCCTTCTAATTTCTTAACTTCTATCTCAACAGACTTCATTTCTCCTGAAGTATATTTCCCATCATCATTTTTGTCTATGCATGCAAACACACTATATTTTCCTTCTGTAGAAGGAGAAGCAAAATTACACAAGCACAAACTATCTTGTATTGTGCAAGAACAGCTTTCTTTTTCATCACAATTATTTAACTTAATATCAACTTTCTTACCAGAACAATTCTGCAATCCTAAAACACTTGCAACAATAGGCATGTTAGTAAAAGTTGAAATTGGAGTTAGTGAGAACTTTATATCCCCTTTACAGAGTTTTTCCTGTCCTATTGTTTTTACAGCAGAAGCCAAAGGCAATCCAGAAAAGTCAATTAAATTAGCACTATCTTTGCCCTTTCCAGTCATAGAGCTTATATTAAAACCATATGTCTTGTCTTTTGCAAAATTTTTAAAAACATAAGTTATAATTATGTTTTTAGTTTCTCCTTTTACAAGAGTATAATTTAATGACATAGAAGCAACCCCATTATCTTTGTCAAAACCCGCTTCTCCTAGTTTTAAATCTCCTGCATTATTTATCCCATCAGAATTTTCATCAATATATATCATGGCTTTTTCAACATCAGCAAAATCCTCACCACTTCCACTTGCAGTTAATTTTATATTATTTAGTATAATATCTTCTTTATTTGCAACTTTAATTGCAGCCTTCATCATTAAAACTTCTTTAATTCCTAATTCAGAATCATAGGAGAAAATTTCATCTTTAATATCATCTTCCACCGCTAAAACTTCTGCTCCGCCAATTTCAAGAATACTAAATCCTGTTTCATTAAAATAATTAGTTGGTTCATTGTCATATTCCCCATTATTATTGCAATCAAGAACAACAAGATAATTTCCACCTGTTGTGTTTTCCCAGATTTTTGTTGTTTTTATAAATCCTGATTTATCTGTCTTAATTATAGAAGCATTTCCCCTAACATCTTCAAGTTTATCTCCTGAACCTAATAGTTTAGTTGGGACAATATAAACACTAATATTATTATCTGCAGGAGGAAAACAAACAGTATAGGAAGCTAAATAAATTGATTCATCAGCATTAAAACTTCTTTTTTCTTTCCCGCTAATATCTGCTGTCCACGGATTTGTAGATTGTGCAAAAACCAAACCCGAGGCTAATATTAAGCTTGCAAGAAAAACTATTAATATTGCTCCCTTTTTCATAGTAGTTTTATAATTTTCACTCTTTTTAAAGATTTATCTTCTGGAAAATATACTTTCATATGACTAATTTTCCAATTTACTACTCTAATTCAAGGAAAATTAGAAAGATAGACAAAAGCAAACTTATAAAAACCCACATAACTATAATCTGAAATGGTAGAAAAAGACATAGTAAAAATAAAAAAGAATGACACCACAGATATTGTAGTAAGAATTGATGAATATGGTGGAAGAGCAGGAGTAACCATAAGAGAATTTGTCTCAAGTGAAAAATATACTGGATTTACAAAATCAGGAACACGAATTCCAGCTGAAAAATTCTTAGAATTTAGAGAAGCAATTAATTCAATTAATTTATCAGAGCTGACAGTTTCAGCAGAAAAACAAGAAAAGCCTGCAAAAGGCAAGAAAGAAGTTGTTCAAGAAGAAATTTCTGACGAAGAAGCTATTTAATCTATATAAATTAAATTTTTAATTTAAAGCCACAAAATGGATTTGAAAAGAAAAATAGAATTAATGAGAAAATATGATTTTGGCGGATTTAAAGGTAGAGTTGCTTGTATAAGCAATGGGATTATTTTTTTACCCCTTCAAACATCTCCAGAAAAAGCCGAAGAAACTTGCAAGGACTTTGAAGTTGATTTTGAATGGCTTAAATCTAAATATGATGGAATTGATTTTAAAGGTTTAGAAGCAGAAATAGAAGAACCAGATAAAGATGATTTCTCAACTCTCTTCAAAACACGAGAATTACTCCCCAAGTTAAAATCTGCACTAGATAACCTTATTAAATATTTAAGAGAGCATAATTATAAAATATCAGATAAAGATCCTGTCTATGCTGAAGCAGAATTAGCAATTGTTCGAATTAATAAAGCAGATGGGAGTTATATGCACGAGTTTAGAAGAAAACGGCAGAAACTTGAAGGAAAAGTGTAATTAATTTTCTTAATTATATACTCCATCACAATATTATTTATAAACCCCCATACCTCTACAAAAAGATGACACAAGGATTAGCCGGAGTTATTACAAGTGAAGATAATAAACCTCTTCCAATTCCACAAAAGCCAGTAATTACTGCAGATTCTCAAAGAGATTTTATACAATATAAAAATAGGGTTTTTGAAGTGCCAAGAGATATAATTATTTATCACACAAGTCATCCCTCTAATTTGCCAGCAATTATAGCGCGAACTAACAAAAATGGAATTGCAGTTATGTATCCTAATGGTTCAACAGGCTGTCATTATTGTTCTCATTATCAATATAATATTGATGCTTTACTTTCAGGAGGAGATGAAGTTGTAATTCACGATACAGACGGAGAACCTAGTATAGCTGTTAAAGGGTGTCAATATAAATCTGTAGAAGATGTAAAATGGGCAACAAGATTTACACATAAAAGTGGAAGAGTTATTATGGCTCAGAAAACACCTTGTGTTGTTGATGATTCAATGATTGCCTATCTTGCAGAATCGGGAAAATTAGATGAGTATGAAGTTAAAGGAAGTGAATTCAATTATCCAACATTGCAAGAATTAACAGGTAATAAAGAACTTCAAAAAAAATTTGAAGTTAAACAAGCTAAAAAAGGTTATCTCGCTTTTTTAAGAGAATATTTTTCATAGCAATTATCCTCTTCCAACTAATTCTAAAATTTTATCAAGATTAGGAACCCCCTCAAGAAGACTAATATTTTTACTCCCTCTGACTTTATCAGCAACTTCAGGAGCAACTCCATTAAACAAATAAACCTTTATCCCAGATGCTTCTGCATCTTCAACTAATTTTGCCAGATTTCCATTGTTCTGACTTGCAAAAACAACATTATACCTGCTAATTTGCCCGCCTGTTTCTGTAAAATTTCCATATCTCTGATATTTATTAACATCATGTCCTTGTCTTTTTAATTCAGCCTGCCATTCAAATGGCACAGCTCTGACTTGATAATCCAGAATAAGAACTTTACTCATTTACTTCGCATTCTCCATCAGTTGTTCTCTGCTTTCTATACTTATTATATTTTACAAAATCTTTATACACTTTTGTCCTCAGAATTAGGTTCTGATGCCATCATCTCTATTTTATTTATGCATCTCTACTTTATAAATTTATTCCTTTTATTGCATTATTTCTTTTAGTATCAAAAGAGGATTGAATAGATTGCGATTATTTCTCCATGCCTTTTCAATTTCTTCTTCCTTCTCACAAAATTGAACCCCAAAATGAAGATGATGATAACTTTTTCCAAATGCTTTCTTAATTTCTTTTGTAATTCCAAACTCATTTTCATCTGCCCATCCGATGACCTCTGCAACAAATTCTCCTTCATCAAAAATAATATCTGATTTTAAATCAAAAAAATAATCTTTAAGAGGTATTTTTTCACTCATATTTCTTCTTGACAGATGCCCAAGAGCATACACTGCACTTGTTTTTTCATCTAGTAATGCAAAATTTGTCATAACCATGTCTCTTGGGTCTACATCTATTCCAATCAATCTTGTTCTAGCAGACGAGTAAACTTTTGTCCCATCTAAAACTTGAATATCTATTCCATCATGGTCCCTTGTGAAATATTGCCCTATGTGAAAGTTTGTAGTTTCAGGATTTATAGGCCAAGAAATAGAATGCCTAAATCTAACTAATCCATCGGGAAGTTCTCCTTCATCTTTTCTCTTCAGATACTCATTATAATTTATCATTTTTATCTATTAGAACCCATCACTTCTTTTTATCAGCAAGTTTTCTCTCCATCATCTCATAGCAAACCTCTTGAGGCGTCCTAATCCCTTCTCTAACTATGCCTCCCCTGCCCAAATCCTGAGAGCATACTAAACTATTTTTATCATATCTTAGGCAATATTCAATGTGTTTGCATTCTACCATTTTTTAATTCTCTATTAAGAGGATATAAACCTTTCGTTACTAAGTAACATAATATTATGTGACTAAGTTATATAATTAGAAATAAACAAACTTATGCTCTTTTGAGATTGTTATTATCTCTGCTTTCTTAATTACATCAGAAAACTTGTCTTTAATATCTTGCAGAATTGCATCAAACTCCTGTTCAGAATAAACCTCAAACTCTGGCTCTAAATCCCAGTTTCCTAAAACTTTAACATGATGAATTATATTTTTATTTGATTCAAAATAACCAATCAGCTTCTTAATCTCTTCAACTTTTGGATTATCAAGTGAAAGAAAAACCTTATAGAATTGAATTCCCAATTTATCATACCCCAAAGCAATCTTAAACCCCGTTATTATCTTGTTTTTTATCAACTGTTTTATTCTATAGTCTACAATTCTCGGAGTTGTCTTTAATTCTTCAGCCAAATCCACAATAGACCTTCTTGCATTTTCAGAAAGTTTCCCTATTATTCTCAAATCAATATCATCTATCTCAATTTTTTTATATTCCCCATAAATCTCTCTTGATTGTCTATTATTTAAATTTGATAAGTAGTTCCTGCTATAATTTTCGGCGCCTATATGAATAGTCAAAGTTTTCTCTCTAATATGCTTTCCAAATAGACTGAATATTTCATCTTTTAATCTATCTACCTTCTGCAAGGAATCAGTTTCCAAGGTAATAATCATATCCCAACTTCCTTTTGTTGAGACTATCCATTTAGCTTCTTTTTTACTTTTCAGCTTCTCAATTATGCTCTTTAATTTATCTGAAGTCAAATATTGAAAAGAAAGATAAATCTTAAAGGCAATAACTCCCAGTTTAGAAAGATTAACAACTGCCTGATATTGAGTTATTACTCCTTGTTCTTCCAGTTTGTCAATCCTATAGGCAACTCCTTCCTTAGACAAACCCACAACTTTGGCTATTTGAGCATTTGTTTGTCTGCAATTCTTATCCAGCTCAAATAGTATTTTTTTATCTTTCACGTTGAGCTTTACCTTTCCCCCATTCGCCACATTTTCCTTTTCTCCTTCCATATTTTGTTTAATTACAATTAGTATTTAAATCTTGTCATTTAACAAAAATTATTAAACAAAACCTTTATTATTATGATAATTATTACTACTATAAAGTAAACAAATTAGATAAGACAAAAACAAAACATAAGGAGAAAATAGAAAATGACAAACACAAACGAAAATAAAACAAGAGAAAGAAGTCCTAGAGAAAACAATAATTGTGGATGCGGACCAATAGTAGTTGGTACAATGATTGGAATTTGTGGCTATCTTGGTTTTATATCACCAGCAATGCATAACCAGAAACCAGCAGTTGAACCAGAACCAACTATAGAATACAGAAGAGTAATAACTGAGAAAGACAAGATAGTTACCTACAAAGATGGGCATAAAGAGTTTTATGTTGCTCAACCAGATGGAAGTTACATAACTTTCCAACAATATGAAGCTAATCAAAGAGCTCAATTAGAAAGCAATTTGAAAAATTTAGAAACTAAAATAACAGGAGGTAAAATAAAATGACAAACGAAACAGAAACAAGAGAAGCAGAAACAAAACCCAAACAAATATCGGAATTAGGAGAAACTGGAATCTTAGGAGAATTAACCTATGTATCCCCTAATAGCTTTAGTCGTGGTGTAGGTTTTCTTCCTAATTTTTCTGCCACTGCAGGGAATTATACCCTATCAGCCAGATGTGTACAAGAATATATCCGGCAAGGCGAGAAAAAGGATGCCTATGTTACTAATGCAGTCCTATGTTTAGAAAGAGTAAGTCCTACCAGATGGGAGATTCAAAAATCAGTGGAGGGTCTCCATAAGCAAGACAGCGACTATACTTTGGCTAAACAGTTGAATGATCTAGCTATGGAAGGTTCTTATAACAACTCTCCGCGTGTAATTTTTGGAACAGAAAAATTAAAGGGGCTGGTTGGGATTTTAGTTGCTCCATTTCAAGCAAGAGCAAAAAAACTTTCAGAAATGCATCCAGAAGTATCATTCGAATAAATAAACCCAATTTTTTTATTTTTTAATTTACATCAAGAAGAGGTGATAACAACTAAATAGAAGAAAACAAAATGACAAAAAGAACATTAATGCAAAGAATATGCGAAGATGTAGCAAGAGCA
>Ga0247841_10002384_pt1 | contig 37831 bp, 33 predicted proteins | sample LaCruzMarch2015__2_FD_192410 | JGI IMG/M metagenome (GOLD analysis project Ga0247841, IMG submission 192410) | Freshwater microbial communities from meromictic Lake La Cruz, Castile-La Mancha, Spain - LaCruzMarch2015_18m | ecosystem: Environmental > Aquatic > Freshwater > Lake | place: Spain... | reverse complement strand
GCTCTGCACTCATGATTTTCTAACTCGCTACACTCATAAGAAAATATAATCGCTCGGACGATGTGAAAGAGATTACTCTTTCACTCGCTCCTCGCTAGTCAAAATAAACATATCTAAATAATATAAAAACACCACAATATAATTGTGGTGTTTTTTATTAACTACTTTACAAACTGCATTATTCTATCCTTATACTTATTATAAAGGAAACCAGATATCAACAAGATGATTCCCAATGACAAGTAAGACAAGATTTTATAAACAGTTTCTAGTCCGGCAGTATCTACAAAGAAAACTTTAAAAATTACAATTCCAATTAAAGATAGTCCGAAGATACGTGAAAAATGATTTCGTTTGTAAATACCGTAAATCATCACGAGTATTCCATACAAAGCCCAAACAATAGACAAAATAACGTTTTTAAATTGACTAAGTTTATCCATACTGTCAGCATCAGTAACACCAATACTTCTCGTCATTCCAGTCCAAACTTCTTCAGAGATACCAATCAATAGAAAAATATTACCAATAAAAGAAAAGACTGAGCCGACGGTTTTCTTTTCTTCCTGATCAACCTCAGTTCGAGATCTTAGGGTTTGAACAATTAGGAAACTAACAATAGCAACCACGACCAAAGCCATGAAACGATAATTTAATATCAGATAATAATCCAGGTTTTCAAATAGATTTGTTATGTGGAACAAACAATATATAGCCGAAATCATAGTTGCAGCATAAGTAACAAATCTAATGACCTTAGACTTAAAGTAATAACCCACCATTAATAGAGCTAGACCAGCCAGTGACCAGACGACAGGCAAGAAAGCGATTGAATAGTCATAAGCAGTTATTTCTTTGGAAATAGCCACTGTTAAAGCAAAGAAGGCATAAGTCATCAAATAAGAACTTAGATCAGGTTTGTTTTCTACATTATTTTTACCATCAAGCACTCTAACAAAACCCGTTGTCAAAGCGCCAATAATTGCAGCGAATAGTAAGACTCCAAAATATGGATTCAAGAATGGAGTGGTAGAATTTTCTATGACACCATGCCCGATAACAAAGAAATATATAGCAGTTAATATTACCGTTGCAAAACCTAAGCCGGAAATCGCAGTCGAACGAACAAAAGCACCAAATGTAAATAATGCCCAAATTAACAATGACCAAAAAACAATTAACCAATAATTCACTAGAAAATCATGTATTTCAATAGTACCGAAAGTAAAAATCTGAATTGCTACCATAATTGGAATCACTTTTATGAAATTGGCTTCATCTTTAGAAATTTTATCTCTGTTAGCATAATATACCCAACCAATAAAAGCGGTTGCTACGGTAACTAAGAGGAAGGTAAAAAAACGTTCATTGAAAAAAGGTCTAACTAATTCAAGCTGAGAATAATTAACAGTATCTAATAAGAAAACTCTAAACAAAACGACGGCCTGAACTATTAAACCGATTACTCTCAAAGAATAAGAATTGAGTCTGGCACCGAAGAAAACCAAGACAGCCGCTTCCAAAGCCCAACCAATAGTCAGCACACTGTGACTTTCAATAATAATCGGTAAAGCCAAGGAAAATATTATTGAGCCAATGGCCAATAAAAATTCTCTAAACCTTTTTGAAGCCTCATCGTGACGAACAACTAATAATATCAATATAAAATGAAGTGCCGCAAAAGCAAGAGCTAAATATCCCATCTGAGTATGGTAATAAGGATTTACGATAAAGTAGTAACCGACAAAAGTTAAGAGTGAATTAATACTTAGAAGGGTTAGATCATCGGCATTTTGTTCAGCCTTTCTAATAAAGTAATTAATAAATAATATGGCTGTAAAAATAGCAAAGAGGATCGTTAGGTAAGTTACCGCCACTCCCACGAGACTCTGATTTATAAATTGGGCAGTCCAAGAGAAGAATAAAATAGCTGTCGCAATAAAATTTATCAAAGTAAGAGGTCGCCATAGTTTAAACCACGCCACACCAAACGTACCTAATATAATAGCTATTATGTAAGTGAAGAGTAAGTGTGGATTATTCTCACCATTCAATAAAAGCATTGGCGCCAGGTAAGCACCGATTTGAGAAAATATAGCCATCCACATTTGGTTCTGAACCACCGCCAAAGTCATTCCGACAATCGTTACAATAGTTAGACCAATTAATCCAACAGACATAGGAACTAAATGATAGAAACCGTAAGCCGAATAAACTGAAAGGTAAACTAAACCAAGACCAGTACCAGACAAAATTTGTCCAAACTGAAAATATTTTTTACTTAACCAAATACCCAAACCAGTAACCAAGACACCAACAACAATACCAATCAACACCCGACCCATTTCCGTAATCAAATTATTATCAAAAGCATACTTTAAGAAATAACCAACACCAAAAGTAATGGCGATGGAACCAACAATCGTAAAGAATTTTGCTCCAAATTTAAATTCAAAACTCTGAGTGTCTTTAGCCTTGGGAATTTCAGGCTCTACTATATTACTATTCAAAGCCACATTATTCTCAAAAAAGACATTTCCATTAGAAACCTCTTCGCTTCCTTCTACCATATTAGTCTTGATCGGCACGGGCATCTCACCAGACATTTCAGCCGGGCGATTTAAAACATCCACATTCAGAGGAATAGAGGGTTGTTCTCCAACCAACTGATCAGACTTAGGAACAAGCTGTTTTTCTAAACTAATAATCTTTCCGTTTAAAATGGAAAGTCTAATAAAAACAATTACAAAAACAATTATTGTTATAAATGCAAACATTAGCATATTATACACCAACACAGATATTTTGTATTTGGATTTGAATAATAGCAAATATTTGCTATATTTAACTCGTTGCGCGTATAGCTCAGTTGGTAGAGCCGTCGTCTTATACACGACTGGTCCCAGGTTCGAATCCTGGTACGCGCACAATCAAAAAAAGGCCAGTGGGCCTTTTTTTAATTGTGCGCGTAAACGAGTGATGTTATCACTCGTGCCCAGGATTCGAACGGCGGAATATATTTTTATCAGCAGATAAAAATTTGAGCCGGTGCCCAGACTAAAGTTTCTGACGAGAAATTTTAAGTCGAGGGAGAAATTCCTGGTGTCTCCCTATCAAATAAGTACTATTCCGAGAACATGAAGACAAAAAGTTGTGGGCCACCGGTATGTTTTTTTTGTGACTACAAAAATTTAGCCGAGGAAGAAACTCCTGGTAACTTACTTAAACTCCGCACTAAAACTATACACCCTCATTCCACAGGTTCCGTTCAAAACCTCTCCGACTTTATGAGGGGCGATTTGAACATAAGTATCTCCGATGGCTGGTAAGTTGTTTCTGTAATTTAATTTTAGAACGGACAATGTAAAGTTTCGTTCAACTTATTGATCCTGGGAAAGACAATGAATATACTGGGTTTTCTGGTTTAATTTAAAACCACTTCTGTTTCCAAAAGTGGTTTTATAATACTATTCAGTGATAACCAGTTTCTCCTCTTCAATCCCTTTTTTCTTTTCAGGCAAAATACCATTGGCAATCAAAATCTTTTCATATTCCGCGCGTTCCAAGGTTTCTACTTCTACTAGTTTTTTGGCCACAGCCTCAAAAGCTGGTTTATAGTCGAGTAATACTTTTTCCGCTCGATGTAAGGCTTCGGTCATTATCTTTGAAACTTCAGAATCGATATCGGCGCTAACTTTTTCTGAATATTCTCCATCACCAACACCGCGACCGAACAAGGCTCGTCCACCACTTCCCTCCAAGGCAATCGGACCCATCTTTTCCGACATACCATATTTGGTAACCATATCGCGAGCCAAAGCTGTGGAGACTTGTAAATCATTTGAGGGGCCAGTCGTCAAATCTCCAATCACCATTTTCTCAGCAACATAACCGCCAAGAGAAACTGCAATGTCGTCCAAAAATTCTTTCTTGGATTGCAATTTACGATCTTCTGTTGGTAATTTTAATGTATAACCAGCCGCACGACCACGAGAAATAATCGAAATCTTATGAACTGGATCGGCAAAAGGTAGAACAGAGGCAACGATAGCATGACCAGATTCATGATAGGCAGTAAGCTCTTTTTCTTTCTTGGAAAGAATATGACTTTTACGCTCAGGTCCCAACATAACTTTTTCTATTGAACGGATCAAATCATATTGAGTCACTTTTTGTCGATTCTCACGGGCCGCTAAAATCGCCGCTTCATTCATAAGAGAATACAAATCCGCACCAGAGAAACCTGGTGTACGTTCAGCAATTACTTTCAAATTCACATCTTCACCTAAAGGTTTTTGACGAGCTTGAACTACTAAAATAGCCTCGCGATCAGCTCGGTCTGGCAGATCAATAGTTACTCGACGATCAAAACGACCCGGGCGCAACAGAGCAGGATCTAGAACATCAGGACGATTAGTTGCAGCCATAACAATAATTTTTTCAGTTGGATCAAAACCATCCATTTCCACCAAGATTTGATTTAGAGTCTGTTCTCGTTCATCATTACCGCCACCCATACCGGCACCGCGAGTGCGACCAACAGCATCGATTTCATCAATAAAGATAATCGCTGGACCATTTTCTTTGGCCATTTTAAACAAATCACGAACACGAGAAGCACCGACACCAACAAACATCTCCACAAATTCAGAGCCGGAAATTGAGAAGAAAGCTACACCTGCTTCTCCGGCGACAGCGCGGGCGAGCAAAGTTTTACCAGTACCAGGTGCCCCCATTAAAAGAATGCCTTTAGGAATTCGCGCTCCGATTTCGAAAAACTTTTTCGGATTTTTTAAGAAGTCCACAATTTCTGAAAGCTCATCTTTAGCTTCTTTACAACCGGCCACATCTGCAAAAGTTACTTTCTGTTTTTTATCAGTCGGTAAAATCATACGAGCTTTAGACTGACCAAAAGACATAGCTTGCATACCAGCACCTTTTACCTGACGAGACAAAAACCAGATCAAAAAACCAATAAAGATAACTGGCAATAAAACAGAGGACAAAATCAACATCCAATAACTACCGTCTCCAGAATCTTTAACTTCAATTTTAACGCCAGCAATTTTTTCAACTGGGACTTTGTAATTGGTTAGAGTTTGGGTCAAAGCGGTACCATCTTCTTTTTGAGCAATCTTCTTATCCCCATTTGAATACTCAATTGCTAGAGCATTACCGGTAACCACAATAGATTTGACCGAGCCGTCGTTGATGCTTTTAGCCAAGTCTGAAATTGTAATGCTATTTTTAGCAACCACTCCAGAAGTCATCACAGAATACAGAACTGAGATCACTAAAAATAATATAACTACTGTTAAGATATTCTTGAATAAACTTTTACCGTCCTTGGGTTTTTGCGGTGAACGGTGGTTTGGCAAGACCTTTTTGGTCTTATTTTTAAATGAATTTATGTCCATATGTAGGGCTATAATAGCATAAACGCAGGAAAAATCACGTGTATATCATAAATACTCACTTCTAAAAGATTCATAAAATTTTGATATTAAAAAATTATTCTTTTTTGAAAATTTTATTTGAATATGGGGTAGGTCCATCTTTTCCAATTCCACCAACACTTCCAACAGAATCTAAGGGGCTATAACCTTCTGGAACATAAACAAATTTTGGTTTTTGAGAACTCCTATTTTGACGAAATATGTCTAATGACGGCAAGTCTTGTTCAAGTACGACACCATCTTCCCCGGCATATGTTTGAGCTTTCATCCGATCGGTAGTTACCCAATCAAGAGGATTAATCTTAGCATCACTATAATCTGCTTTTGTTTTTCCGATTTGAGGATTAATACCTCTGTACACTTTAACAACTCCATCTTTCTCTCTATTCTCTTTATAGGAAGCTCTATCTTTTCCGCTTTGCCACCCTTCAAATTTTCTCTCTTGCGTGTTTAAAGCACTTTCAACTTTTGGTAATTGTACAGTAACAATTTCCTTCTTTTGTTTTTCTAGTATCTCTTGCTCCTTCTGTGTTTTATCTAAAAGATCTTTTTTTGAAGCAATACTCACTGAGCCATCAACCGAAGGAGAAAGTCCGAGTTCTTCTCTAGCTTTAATAATTTTTAATTCTTCTCTCTGTATTGATTCGGTCAATCGAGAAATTTCCTGGACCTTAGTATTAATTTGATTATCTACATCTTGGGGTTGACCTTCTACTAGCGTTTTTTTCTGTTCTACGGTGCGCTCGGTTTCTAATTCTCGTGTATCCATTTTAACAAGATGTTCAGACTTGCTAGAATCTTTTACATCAAGTAATTGATTATTGGTATTTTCCATGTTTTTAAGTATATCATTAATTGAGAATCCGAAGCCAGACCAGTTATCTTTAGTAATAAGACAATTTAGGAGGTGGGCGGAATCGCGAGCAAGCTTTCGGTCAGGCGTTCTTGTCTCGTCGTCACTCGACAATCTTGATGTAAAGAGGATAAACGGAATCGACATGCCAAGTTTCTAATTCGCTTCGCTCATAAGAATATGCCTTCCTTACAGGAACAGTACAATTTCTGGATGTAATGTTCACAAGCTCAATTACATCTCAAAAGGTTTTTCGTGTCAGGTCCCTATTCCCGACACTCACCCCCTCCAGCCACAGTCTCCCTGACTCGACTGGCCGACCATTCAATTCCCCCCGGCTCTCACAAATACAAAACGCCGGCGCTGTATTCACAGTGCCGGCGTGTATTTGTCGAGATGGGCGGAAATGCTTCGCTTTCTCCCTCGACTAAACCCTCGCCGTCGCTCAGGTTTGTCTGGTCACGCTCTCACACGACTTTCTGGTGAAAGTCATCGGTTCCGAGCTTCGATTCCGCACGCAAGACATTCCTATGTCTTGCTCCATCTCCACAAAATTAAAACTGCCCGTTTAGGCAGTTTTAATTTTGTGGAGAGGGGCTCAACTCGACCGTTACACGGTCAGTACCCCGGTTGGATTTTTTCTACGCTAGCAAGCTAGAAAAAATACTCAACCGGGCTTCGATTCCGCCACGAAAGTACTCACCAGCACTTTCTCATCTCCACAAAAACAAAACCACCTATTCGGTGGTTTTGTTTTTGTGGAGATGGGCGGAATCGAACCGCCGTGCAAATGACTATCCCCTATGAGTCTACAAAGTTTAGTTTACTTAATTCATCTTGCGATGAGTTTGAATTGATAATCTCTAAATAAACGAAATAATTATCAATCGAGTCCCTTAATTTAATTTCTCATCGAGACAGTGAGAAACGAGTCCGGAAAAATATTACTCAATTCAGCTTAACAGACTTGGACTGAACGAGCATCGCTTAGGCGGGCTAGTTTTAAATTAGGCGGCGTAAGCGAAAGCGAAATCTTTAGCTCCAAAAAATGGAGAAACTACAGACTTAGCCTTTGTGACAATGGTATTAGCATTTATCAGTTCCCCAATAGATTTAGGAGATAACGGAGTTGCTCCACTTTGCACAATAGTTGATTGATCAGTTGTCTAGGCCGATCATCCCCATGTTAATAGTATATTGTATGAAGTATAAGTATAAGGAAAACCAAATACAAAACTAAAACAAATACTTCCCAACTATTCCCCTTTCAACGTTCTCAGAACATCACGGTTGGATTCGCGTTTCTTGATAGATTCGCGTTTATCAAAGCTCTTTTTACCTTTAGCTAGAGCTATTTCCACCTTGATTTTCTTCCCCATATTATACATCGCCAATGGCACTATTGTCAATCCTTTACTCTCCTGACCTGCTAGCAGGGACAACTCCTTCTTGGTCAGTAACAACTTGCGATTTCGCCTTGGATCGTATTCTTTGGGCGTATTCTTGGCCTGATATGGCGGTATTTCACTATTCATCAAAAAGGCTTCGCCACCACGAATAATAATGTAAGAGCCTTCTAGACTCCCCTTACCTTCGCGCAACGACCGAACTTCGTGACCAACTAATTCAATTCCGGCCATATACTTTTCCAGAACCTCATAGTTGAAAGTCGCCTTTCGATTGTGAACCAACATATTAGACATGAAATCAATATAGCACGAATAGGATAGGCTATAAAGTACTCACAAATTTAAAAAGCGTCACGGGAGTTTGAAGTCCTCCGGTGACGCATTCGTGTATTCCTTTTCTGTCTATTCCTTTTTTTACACTTTTTTGTATAAGGTCCTGCGGTGACCGATTTCTGCCTTGAGGCAAATTTCCGCCACTTTCAAGTTGGCCATGATACGGCCTGACTGGCCATTCTCGGCCATGGTCAGAACCCTGTTGTAGGCTTCCTCAACCATCTTCAAGACTTCATTGAAGGATTTTGATGGTCTCGGCGTTTTTACGCTCACGCAGACCGTGTTTGACCATGAGGGCATAGGCCTTCTCCGTTAGATTGAAACGAACTTCATCACCCTCACCAGACCCTTCCAGCCAGCCGGCCTTGAGGAGACGCTTGATCGCGTGATTGCGAGCACAGTGCTTAGCCGCCGTATATTCTTCCAAGGCAACCTCCAGTTCCAACGCGGTGCCCGCCCCGCTGGCGAACTCGTGCAGCACCATCGCCAGTAAAAGCCGCCCTTCCTCGGAAAAGAGGGTCTTGTAGGGATCCGCTTCCTTGGATTGTCCGGGCACAACATCATTTGTCATTGGTTTGTTTTCCTCTCGTTTTTTGAGTTTATTGTTCCAGAAATATAATTAGTCTTATCCGTTCAAAATATTACTACTATATATGGATATTGTCAAATTAAATTCCCTAACCTATTTTACCGAATCACATTTATGTCAAAAGCAAAATATGGTTGCCAGCCAAGTTAAAATATGCTATAAATATCTCACTGAATTTAATAATTTTCAAATATCCAAATTGAGCTATATCAATCAAAAAGTTCGCATAAATCATCAGATCCGTGCTACTGAAGTACGAGTCATAAATCCGGACGGTCTAAATATCGGAGTTATGAGTGTTTCCGATGCTTTGCGTCAGGCCCAGGAATTCGGTTTAGATCTAATTGAGATTTCCCCGAACGCCGTACCACCGATTGCAAAAATCATGGATTATGGTAAATTTCAGTACGAGGAGAAGAAAAAACTACGTAACGCCAAATCCAAAACCAAGACTGTTGAAGTTAAATCTATTCAAGTCAAGATTGGTACCGGCGAACACGACCTAGCCCTCAAAGCTAAAAAAGCTTCTGAATGGCTAAAGGATGGCGACCGCGTCAAACTTGAACTCTTTCTAAAGGGCCGATCCAAATTCATGGATTTTCCTTTTCTTAAAGAAAGACTTGATCGTATGTTAGTTTACATCACCGAAAAATATAAAATAGCTGATCCCCCACAGAAAAGTCCAAAAGGTATTACCGTTATTTTAGAGAGAGCCAATTAATAATTATTATTAAAAAATTAATATGAAAACAACCAAATCATACGCGAAGAGATTCAAAGTCACTCGCACCGGCAAAATCATTTGTCGCAAGCCAGGACAGGGTCACTTCAATGCTAAAGAAAGTGGAAATGAGACACGAAGTAAACGTCGCACAGCTCATCTCAAAATGACCAACAAGGACAAAAGTCGTTTCCTAGTCAATTTATAAAATTAATCAAGCCGGAAGCCTTATATCAAGAGCCAAGGTAAAACAAGAAAAACATGACAAGAGTAAAGAAAGGAGTCACCGCATTAAAAACACGTCGCAATATCCTTAAGCAGGTTAAAGGCTACCGTTTTAGTCGTGGAGCTAAAGAAAGAGCAGCGTATGAAGCTATCGCTCATGCTGGAACCTACGCTTTCGCACATCGTCGCGACAAGAAAGGCGAATACCGCCGTTTGTTCAACGTTCGCATCAATGCTGGCGTTCGTCCACTAGGTTTGTCTTACAGTAAATTCATCGACGCTTTGAAGAAAAAGAACATTATGCTAGATCGTAAGGTTCTCTCAGAAATGGCCAATGAAAACCCTGAGACATTCGCACGCTTGGTAAAACAAGTTGCTTAAATAAAACTTAAGACAAAAAGCCCGGTTCGCTTAGCGAACCGGGCTTTTTGTCTTAAGTTTTAATTAAAGTTCTAAATCAAATGATTGGCCGAGAGTTGGACAAATAGCCTTAGTTGAAACATTGTCATTTATTCTCTGAGCTAAAAACATAGCAGATTTTAGTTCCCCCATAACCACAAAAACCTGTTCAAGCCCTTCGCTTCCCTGCTCAACAAAATCTAATAGATGGTCAGAATCTTTGTGTGAAGAATAGCCACTAATCATTTCTATTCTAGCTCTAACGGGAATTTCAGTTTTGTTTATAGTGACACTCTTGGCTCCATCTTGCAATAAACGTCCCAAAGTCCCAACAGCTTGATATCCTACCAGCAATAAAATGGCATGTTTATCTGATAAATAATGTTTTTCGTGTTCCAGAATGCGTCCACCATTAGACATACCAGATCCAGCCATAATAATTTTTGGCGCTGGGACATTGATGATTTCATGAGATTGCTCGGCTTTAACTGTAAATTTTAATCTCGGAAAATGGAAAACATCATCACCACCAGCTATGTCTTTTTTGATGGCATCATTCATAATATCGGTATTCCTTTCATACACTTCGGTAATTCTAGAGGCTAAAGGTGAATCAACAAAAACCGGCACAGATTGCAATTCTCCATTCTCAAAAAACTCATTCATTTCATACAGGATTACTTGGGTGCGTTCCAAAGAAAAAGCCGGAATAACTAAAGTTCTTTTGTTTTTTATAGTATCCGCAATAACCTCTTTTAATTTACGGCGACGCTCTTCTTTTGGTTCATGATTACGATCACCGTAAACACTTTCCATAATTAAGTAATTTGTTTTTTCTAGTGGTTCAGTATCACATAAAAGTAAGGACGGTGAATTTCCAAGATCACCAGTAAAAGTAATTTTTCTATCTTCTCTAGTTATTTCAGCCATAGCCGCGCCTAAAATATGACCAGAGTCTTTAAACAGTAAGGATATACCACCTCCCAGATCCTTCTTTTCGTGATATGGCAGTGAGTGCCACAATTTTAAAGCATGGACCACATCATCTTTTTCATATAAAGGTAAAATACCCGCTTTTCTGGCTTCATCAGCCAACACTTTTACACAATCTTCTAGCATTAAAATTACCAATTCAGCCGTAGCCGGAGTACTAATTATTTGTCCATGAAAACCATCTTTAACCAGTTTGGGAATACGTCCAATATGATCGGCGTGAGCATGGGTAATGATAAGAATATCAACATCTGCTGGATTATATGCAAAAGGAGTGCGATTTAAATTATCGGCAAATTGTGATCCTTGAATCAAACCACAATCAACTAATATATTAACTTCGCCCGTTTCTAATAGAAAATTGGCGCCAGTGACTGTACCGGTACCACCATCAAATGTTAATTTACTTTTGTTCATTTTTTTTCCAATTATTAAATAATAATAAAGCGACAAAACCACCCAAAACCGCTGAGCACATATCTTTGGCTGAATCTAACCAATAGCCTCTATGAGATACTGAAGATATGCCATAATACATCTCAAAATATTCCCACAAAACCGAAATAATTACTATTATAAGAATAGAAAGAAGGGATCTTTTTTTATTCCACAAAACTGTTTGAAATTTTTCTGATAAACCAACAATTAACCAATAACTCGCAGCCGCCACTGACAAGCCAGACAGAAAATGAATAATTGTATCTGACCACCAAAAGCGCCAATAAATAAAATAACGAATAGCAAAGAAATGCAGAATCGCTACCAAAACTAGCATCCCAGCTGATAAAAATAATCCTCGTTTTCGCATTACCTGATTATATCAAAGTATAATTAAAAAATCCCGCAATTAAGCGAGACTCTTTATTAGATCCAAAGAAGATATCCCCTAATATAATATTAGGTGGGTGTCCGCAGATAAACGACCAAGGTCGCTACCGATATGAGACTCCCTTAAAAAAATTTAAGTAGAAAATATCTTATTGGACCCATAGTTATTATACACCTAAATTAAAATAGTTGTCTACTATTTTAATAGTACAAGTATTTTGTATATGTATAATGAATATAAAACCATTATTCGAACGGAATTATATGATTTTGGCTGTATTTGAAATTATTTAACGTCTGTCATATGTCTCCTAGACAACTCCCAAATTTCAAGCATTTTTTGACTTAAATCTCCAAAACTAATAGATAACTCTTTCAACATTTGAGCTAATTTTACTCGACCAGCTTCCCCATCCGAAAGTGACTGTTCCGCATAAACCATAGAAAGCTCCCGAAACAATTCCAAGTTTTTGTCATAGCGTAAATCCCCTATTTGCCTGGCGACCTTATTCATATCCATACAACCCAATACGTTTTGAGGATAGATTCTGGTATCAATTTTATTCATAGATTAATTATATACCAAAAAAATATTTCATACATAATTCAGCCGATTCACAAAGCGAATCGGCTGAATTTGTTTTTACACTACATACAAAATACTAAATACCATTTTTCCTACTCTACTACCACCCCATTATCTAACCTCGTCGGATAGAAACAACCAAGTTGTTCATCCGCGTACTTACGAGTGGATTGATACCATAGTCCAGTTGGTTTGGTAAGGTTCCAAGGTTTAAGAATCTTGTTAGAGTATTTAGCTTGGTAGCGTTTAACAGCATTTACTAGTTCCGTGTCAAAAGCAAGATTAGTAGTCGAAATGTTTTCATTTTGAGTTTCATTTAGGAACTTACGAATCTTGATGACTTCAGCAGGAGCAGGGTTGGTTCTAGCGGTAGTTGGATTAAAGTATGGGCACTTTAATTCTTTGGTATGTTCACAGTAAACACGATTGATAGCTTTCTGAGTGGAGATGTAGACATAGCCAGATGGATTTTTCATATTCCAGAAATCTAGTACATCTTTACGGTTTTTGATTTGAAAAGCTTTGACGGCGTTCACATCGACTGTTTTGTAAACTCCATCAACAACTAAGGTAGTACCTTCATAGGTATTCAAGAAGATCTGGAGTTTCTTTACATCTTCTGGATTGTTCTTACTACCCTGCTTGATATAGCCAGTGAGATATGGAGTACAGACAGTTGGCTGATAATTTGCATTAGTGACTGGAGTAGCTGTAGCCTGACCACCAGCTACAACGGTTGGTTCAATAATAATTGGAGTCGTAGTTGGAGTAATACTGCCTGAACCACCAGTTACAATAACCGGAGCTGAATCAATGATTGGTTCCGGAGTAGTTACGACTGGAGTCTGCGGAATAATAATACGGCGAGACGAGTGAGGAGAGACGGCTGAGGAAGGAGAGGAGGAAGCAGAAGTTCCAATCGCATTAGTCGCGGTCATTGTAAAAGTATAGGATGTACCATTGGTGAGACCGGTGATGATTAGTGGGTTAGTGAGACCAGAAACGGAGATATTACCTGGGTTAGAGGTGACAGTGTAGGCAGTAATAACAGAACCATTGTCTGATGAAGCTGAGTAAAAGATATTAGCACGTCCAGAAGAGGAAGTGACGGAAGTGATGGTTGGAGTAGAAGGAAGGGTGCGAGGAACTTCGGAGACAATCGATGAGGAAGCAGATTCACCAACTCCATTCACGGCGGTCACATAGTAAGAGTAGGTATTACCATTAGTGAGACTTGTGAAATCAAAATTTGTACTGGTAGTGGTAGCCAGGAGACCAGAGGTCGAGGCATTGTAAATATTGTATTGAGAAATGGATGAACCATTGGCAGTTGAAGCTGTCCAAGTTAGGGAGATGGATTGATTACCAAAAGTCGTACCTAGTGACCCTGGAGCGGACGGAGTAGCGGCTGGAATACCAGAGACCACGGAAGAAGAGGCGGATTCTCCTACTCCGTTAACAGCAGTGACGTAGTAATAATAGGTAGTACCATTAGTGAGACCAGAGAAAGTATTAGTCAAGACCGTATCACTAGTTGTAGCAATGACTGTATTAGAAACTTGATTGTAGATATTGTATTGGATGATTGGTGAAGTGATAACCGTTGGTGGATTCCAAGACACAGTGACTTCTTGGTTACCTCTAACCGTACTTGGTGAAGTTGGGGCATCAGTAATAGTAGCGGGAGTGACAGTATTGGAAGTGGCAACAGTCGAAGTACCGATAGCGTTCACAGCGGTTACATCGAAAGTGTACGAAGTACCATTGGTGAGACCGGTGATGATAGCGGTAGTACTAGTTGTGGTAGTAGAAATATTTTCTGGATTAGAAGTGACTGTATAGTAAAGGATTGGTGAACCACCAGTTGAAGCGGGAGCGGACCAGAGGATAGAAGAACGCGAGTCTTCATTGGAGTTGGCAATAACATTTTGAGGTGCACTTGGAACAGTTGCGGGAATAACAGTGTTAGAAGTAGTGGCTGTAGATGTACCAACGGCATTAACAGCAACAATTGAGAAAGTGTAAGAGGAACCATTAGTGAGATCACTAATAGTTGCGTTGGTGGCAGGAGCAGAAATAGTGGTAGTAGAAATACCAAGGTTGTTGGTGATGTAATAACTAAGAATTGGAGAACCGCCATCACTACTTGGTGTGATCCAAGAGAGATTAGAGACGGTATTTTCGTTGGAGGTGGCAGTGAGAGATATAGGTGAGGTTGGAACTGTTACGGCTGGAGCACGGGTAATAGTAATTCCACTTGTAGCAGAGTAAGTGATTTTAGTATCACCAACATAGACATCACTAGTTACAGTAACGCCATTTAATTGCAAGGTAGGACTACCGGTGGCAGTACCAGTCCAGGAAACTAAAGTTTTGGTGTAGCCAAAATCAGAAGCGATCGATTGGATATTAACAACCTTACCAGTCAAATCAGGACTAGGCGGTAAAGTTAATTGAGCATAGGCAGAGAAGCTAGTGTGAGAAATTCTCCAATTATTAGAAGCAGGAACAGCGGTGGTGAAGTTTAAAATACCGGAATTGACGGTGGTTGTTCCTGTATAAGTGTTTGTGTTAGAAAGTGTCCAGGTACCAGCGCCTTGCTTCTGAACACTTAGTGAATAAGTAGCATTCTCAGTTCCAATAACACCACTTATAGTGTTTGTGCTAGTTGATGCACCCCCCAGAATAACTACCAAGTTTGCTAGAGCTGTATTTTTTAACATAATATCACCAGACAATATAAGCGTACTGCCAGCATTACTACTATAGTTAACTGCGCCGGCATTAAAATACATCTTACTCTGAATCTCATTAACACCGTCCAAACTAACAACACCCAATCCATCACCAGAATTAGTTTGCAAATTCATCGTAATATTAGAGCCAAGAGTAATACTATTAGATAAATGTAGAATACGTGATCCACCAAGCATATTAAAGAACTTGGTTCCAACTCCCAAAGAATTTGAATTCGTCAACTTTAATGTACCTGCATTCAAAGTTACATTACCAGCAAAACTATTTGCTGCTGAAAGAATAGTCATACCGGTACCCTCTTTAATAAAACCGTTAGTACCAGTTATCGTATTAGAAAAATCAACAGTATCAGAACGATCAATAGTTAAAGATCCAGAGGCAATAACCACCAGACTTGAAGTTGAGATAGAACCATTAGTCCCTCCATTACCGATTCTTAAGGTTCCTCCACCTAAGATTGTGGTAGTACCGGTGTAGGTATTTGTGCCTTTCAAGTAAACCACGCCAGAGCCAGTTATATTTAACCCCTTTGCACCATTTGAACCATTAGTAATTTGTCCATTTAAAGATAATGTGGTTCCTGCCGCTGCAGTGTTAAGAATTAAATTATCATTTAACAAAACACTACTTCCTAAACTCGCGGATGTACCACTACCACCTGAACTATATAATGTTTTATTACCAGAACTTCCAGCCTGAACAACGATCGGATTATTAAAAGTAATATTATTATTAGCAATGGCTAAAGTCGCAGCTAAAGATCCACTAGTATCACCTAGGTAATAAATACCAGCAGCATCACCTCCTGGGGTAACCACTTGTCCTCCAGCACCGAGGGTATTAGACAGCTTTAAAGTACCGGCCAAAATCTTGGCACCACCGGAAAAGTTACTCACCTGAGGACTGACAGTTGAATAGAGATTAAGATTTAGTTCACCAGTTCCAGTTTTTATAATTCCACCCAGACCAGATATAATTGATGTACTAGCCGTTAGCAAAGTTCCCGGAACATCAATGGTAGTAAATCCAGAATTTAAAGTTATTGATCCACTAACAATAGCACTACCTGACTCCTGAAGAATGGTTCCGGCATTACTAGTAACACTCCAAGTTATTGGCAATGTATTACCCCAAAAACCCAAAGTACCACCACTAGCTATAGAAATATTATTAGCTGAACTACCGTTCATATTTGAACTAGTCTGGATAGCAAAAGTACCATTATTAATGACAATATTACCTGGATTACTAACTGTAGCACCAACTAGGGCAACATAATTACTTCCCTCCTTAGTTAAAGTATATCCACTCATATTCATTGTAGGGATACTATTACGGAGATCCCAGCGACCAGTACCACCAATTGTAGAAGGTCCGGCCAAAGTAATTCTGCCAATGGCATATATCCAATCAACGCCGTTGTTAACAATTGCTCCCAAACTAGAAACACCCGAACCACTTACAACCAAACTTTCCGTACCAAGATACTGACCGTTAATATCTAGAGTCCCCCCATTTATATTTGTTCCAGCCACATTAGAACCGAGAGTTGTAGTACTATTCGCTATCAAAGTACCAGCTGATATGGTTGTTGTGCCAGTATAGGTATTGGTTCCAGATAAGGTAAGTGCTCCGGTCCCCGTTTTAGTTAAACCACCGCCAGTTGAGACTAATAAATTCTGTCCAATGGTAATATTGTAATCAGTTTCTATCTTAGCGCCACCACTCTTTACGTTAGCTGTAGTCAAACCCTGCATAAAGCCAGGATTGTCAGTCGTTGATTTTAAAACACCGCCATTAAAATTAAAAGTACCAGTCTGAGTACCGCCACCATTAGCCGTCTGACTAATCTGGTTAACATTTAATACACCACCATCAAGATTATAAGTAGCAGTTCTTGTAAAGGTACTTGCGGCGGCACTGGTCAACACTAACCCTCCAACAGCAGTAACAGTCCCCCCACTTTGAGTCACAATACCTGTACCATGTCGTGTATCAGTCGGATCAAAACCGATATTTAATCCGCCACCGACTTGTAATATACCTGTTGAGCTAATATTTAAATTAGCCAAACTTGCGCCGGCAACAGACACTCTCTGTCCGATATTTGCAGAGCCAGCTATACTCATAACACCTCCAGATAAATTTAAAGTACCAGTATTATCGGAATATACTGTAGATAAAGCTAGACTTGAGGCGTTAATTACACCACCAGTTTGAGTTAGTGTACCTGGACTATTACTATTATTACCAACATTGATTGCAGCGAAAGTACTCGTAGCGGTACTATTATACTGAAAATTTCCTATGTTTCCATTAGCACCAATGTTCAAACCAGCACCAGTAACCGGGTTAATACTACCTGCCCCCGAAATAGTAAGTACACCACCACTTACAGTAGTGTTTCCGCTATAATCATTGTTGGGATTGGTGAATACCAGCGTACCACCAGAACTACTGGCGTTAACTGTTAAGTTACCACTACCAGTGATCTTACCGTCAATAGTCGCGGTCCTAGCGATATCAACATAGATATTCGAGGCAGTTGCAAGCGTAATAATAGAGCTATTACCGATGATTGTTCCGTCGTTCATACGGATCGCACCTAGTGCATACGTATCACCAACCCAGCCTGCACCATTGAGAGTGAAACTATTTGTGATATTCGTAACACCAGTATTCAAATAAACCTGACCGCCGCCGTTGATAGTAACCTCACCAGAACTAAAACCGGAGTTATTGGTTAGATTAACACGAACCTTGTCACCTACTATAGTTCCACCAGTGTAGGAGTTTGTAGCACTCATAGCCACCGTACCACCATTACTTGTAACAGCACCGGAGTTATAAAGATTAAGGCCTGAAGTGTTGGTATTATCAATTCCCGTGAGTGTTGTAATACTTTGTCCATTGAAATCAAGTTTGATAGCACTACTGCTTTTGATTCGTGAACCATAGTTCACACCTTTACTTGCAGATGTATATTGCAGTGCACCACCACCGAAGGAAATATTTCCAGAACTACCGAGTGCGGTAGCATTATTGGCCTGTAAGGTCCCCAAGTTGATGGTCGTGACGCCATTATAGGTATTTGCACCAGAAAGTATAAGAGCTCCCGTACCAGTTTTATTAAATCCAGTTCCAGCTAAGATTGAACTGATAGTGGCGGTAGCTGTAGTGGTGATAGTTGGAGTACCAGAGAGAGTTAGAGTATTAGAAGTAATGGAATAACCAGCCGTATTAAAAGTCAGTCCGGCAACACCGACAGTGATGGGGGTCGTCAAAGAAATAGTTCCAACACCAGTTGCTCCGAAGGTGGCAGAGTCAGGATTAATATTACTCCAAACGCTACCAGTCCAGTTGGCACTCGTAGTGTTCCATTGCATATTAGCGGCACCATTGTTCCAAATTAGTGCATTTGCCTCAGCTTGAAATCCCCAGGAAAAGAGAGAAAATACAGCAAACAAAATGGCTAGAAAAATCTTTTTCATTTTTAAATAATTAAATAGTTAGTTACTAGTTATTGTAACATTTTCATGTCATATTTTGCAACAAACACACGCCCGATTTTACTTTGTAAAATCGGGCGTGTGTTTGTTTTTATTTTGACTAGCGAGGAGCGAGTGAAAGAGTAATCTCTTTCACATCGTCCGAGCGATTATATTTTCTTATGAGTGTAGTGAGTTAGAAAATCATGAGTGCAGAGCCGAAGTCAAACTACAAGGTATTAATACCTCGCAGATTGCTGTGACAAAGGTGAGTCTTCGAATCATCTTGAGTCCAGAGCTTGCTCTGGTGTGAGAAGCGAATACTTGGAGCTTTGCAAGACCTTGAGCGTTTTTCTTAAAATGCGAAAGGTGTACAGAACCTGTAAGGTTTAATACCTTTTATTATTAGTCTTGTTTCTGTTATTATACTCCCAATATATGGTCCAAATCCGCATCATAGAGGATCGCCTCCTGAATATGTCTGTACTGAAGTATCTCCTCTGGTTTAAACCAAAGGTTAATCTCCTGTTCAGCTTCTTCCAATGATCCAGAGGCATGGACTAGATTACGAATTGAACGATCGTCGCCGTCTGACATCATATAAGAATCCATAACATAATCTCCTCGAATTGTACCGACATCAGAAGACAATGGTTCGGTACCACCGGTTAATTTTCGGACAATTGGTATAACATGAGCCCCCTCTAAAACCATCATTACAACTGGACCACTGGCAAGATATTTAACTAAACGTCCCAAGACTTTCTCCCCCACCTTAACTGGATCTTTTTCTGGTGGCACCTGACCTTTTGATTCATAATTCTTAATAGACTTCTCACCAGCTTTACGTGTCCATTCTGGGTCGATAGTGTAATGGCTTGCTACCATCTCTCTGGTTGGTATAGTCATCTTTAAAGCAATAAGTTTCAAACCCAGTCTCTCATAGCGTCCGATAATCTCTCCAATCAAACTACGCTGGATTCCGTCCGGTTTAATAATGACAAATGATCGCTCGTATTTAAAATGTTGGTTCTTCATATGGTGTTTTTTGATATTTTTTCATAATTTCTGCCTCGATTTCGGCCCGATCCTGACCGTATTTAAGATAAGACAGTTCTTTTAATTTTGGAATAATTTCTTTATTACCAGGATTTGGCGCCATAGTTGCAATACTGAATGGCCTCACTGGCATACCCCCCGATAGCATTTTAATATATGCGTTGTAATTGTCCACATTCATTAGATCCTTGGCTGTAAAGACTGGCGCAAATTGCTTTTCTAAATATTCGGCATCTTCGGCACTGACACGGAAAGCACAAATAGAACCAACGTTACCAAAGACCGCGTTCTTGATATTATCTTGCAACTGGGAAATATATTGATGTGCGACATTCAAACTCAATTTATACTTACGAGCTTCAGACAAAATGGTGGAAATGGAATCGGTAGTAACGTTTTGGAACTCATCCACATAAAGGTAAAAGTTTGGCAAGTCTGTTCCAAATGAATCCACACGAGACAAGGCCGCCATCAAGATTTTACCAACTACAATAAGACCGATAAGATTTGCATTGATATCACCGAGTGTGCCCTTGGAAAGATTGACCAGCAAAATCTTTTTATCATCCATAATCTGACGGAAATTGAGAACAGATTTTTGCTGGGACACAATCGGACGCATAATCTCATTTGAAAGGAAGACATCAAACTTACTTGTAATATAAGGAACGATATTACCGAGAGAAGCTTCCCCACCGGCTTTCTCTGCAATCTCTCGCCAGAATTGAACCACAATTGGATTCTTACAACGAGCTAATTTTAATTTACGATAGGAAGCATCAGCTAAAACTCGAGAAACGTCCAAAAGTGTACTACCAGAATCTGGGTCTTCAATCACCAACATTACAGCGTTACGGAAGTACTGTTCAAACATTGGACCACCCGCCGTTTTCATATCAAACAACTTATTGAAGATAGAGAGCATCTCATTCACCACAAAAGTTTTTTGAATCGGAAAGCGTTGATCATACTCCAACATATTGAGAGCCATCGGGCGATCGGTATAACTTGGATCAAAATAAATCACATCTTCATATCGCTCTGGCGGAATATTGGCCAAAATCTGCTGAATATCGGAACCGTGTGGGTCAATAAAACAAACCCCGTCACCATTGGCAATATCTTGATTGATCATATTCATCAGAATATTGGTCTTACCAGTACCAGTTTGACCAATAACATAGAAGTGACGCAAGCGATCATTTGGTGTAAAACATATTTTCTTTTCTATCCCTCGGAACCGATTAACCCCAAGGACTACACCACCAGTCTCCTTCATATCGATCGGCGCTGGAGCCGCACTAGCTTTGGACTGTTTAAGATGTGGCGCATTAGTTTCTTCATTTGATGGCAAATGAATCATTGTGGTTAATTCCTTGATATTTAGAGGTAAAACATATTCCGTAGAAAAATTTCTGAAAGAAAAATCTTTAAAGAACTCCTTTGAACGTTTCTCTTTAACGGTTTTAAATTCTATATTATTTCCAAAGGGATTATCAAACTGATTAAAAGCAGATTGTAGATTAGCAATAATAGTTTCAGCACTAAACTTGTTTGTAGCTGAAGCAATCAATCGAATATTCACCTCCACGACACGACTCGAGGCTTTGGAACGGATGTTTTCAATTGTACTTTGATCAACACCCTCAGTTTTTTCTTCTTTCTTTTCGTCACCAGCCATCAAATCCTTACCCGCATCTTTTATCATTTTCCCAAAAATATGCCCAAAAGAATAGTTATGATCAATCGCCTCTTTTAGTTTCTTTCCCTTGGCCAGGTCTTCTAAAGTGCGCTGATAATTTTTATTATAAGAATCATCACTACATGGCTTAAACACTAACTGAATTGAAGCTCCTTCTCCATCCTTATTCAAACGTGAAAAAACATTTAATATAACCGAAAGTGGGTCATGATCAAAGCTTTCAATAGTACGCAAAGAATACACCGGATTTTTTGTTAAAGTAGCATATGCCCCCACAGCAACGCCGTCGTGATTAAAAACATTATAATCGTCTTTATTTTCTAAAACTTTAGCATCGGGAAAAACTGAAATGATTTGTTTTTCAAATAATTCAACTCTCGTATCTGGCACAGAAACGAAAAATACTAATTCATTGGTGTGGTTTGGATTGGCTAATTCAATAGTAAAATAACCAGCACTTCTTTCTTCCCTGTCAGCCACGGACAACATACCAGAATAGAACTGCTCCATACCCGAGATTAACTCTGACATCTTTTTTCCCTTCTCTTCCTCACTAGAAACTGGTGGTAGGGACACCTCGAACAAGGTCATCTTGAGAGATTTAAACAAAGGACTTTTTTCTTTTAGGTCAGTCACAGTGAATCCAGCTTTAATATATTGAATCAAGAAACGGTGAAAATCATCACTCAAATGTGGATCATTCATTTTTTCCAAGACGGCCAAAGTGTTCGAGAGACCCTTTTGCTGTAAAATAGTTACCAATTCTTCAATTTTACTGTCGTGGGCTTCAGGTGACAAACTAAGGATTATCGCCTCATGTTCATGTTGTGGAACCTGGTAGTTTTCATGCAACTTATCTTTAACAGGAATCTGCGCAAAATTTTTCAAACCCTCCTGAATAATCTTTTCCCTTTCAACATGTTGTCCTTTTTCGGCCAAAGCTTTCTCTTTCTTTATTATTTCGGCACGTAAAAATTCTAACTCTTCTTGAGGTGAAGCAAATTTCTTTTCAAATTGAGGTGTTAATCCTTCCATACTGGTCAAATTATACATCAGCCGGACTTAAATTCAAAACATCTCGCTAAAAAGTAATTATCGATCACAAACAAAAACAATTTCATTATATAAATGAAATTGTTTTTGTTAATTTTGTTATTGTTTTCTTTCTAAAGCCTCCTTGTATGACTTATTGATATCGTTCACAGTCTCAATATATGCCATAACCGAAGAAACAATAGCTCTACCGGCCTCTTTCGGATCATTGGCTTCTTCTATGGCTTCCAAAATCAAAGCCTTGGCCTCGTCAGTCTTTCCAGCCTTAAGGGCAAAACCAATTTTTTCAGTGTAGTAATCCATAGTTTATTTTTTTATTTCTAAAGCGGTTTTTAAAGCCTTCTCAAGCAAACCTTTTCTGATTCCAGCTGGCGCACTGTCGATAGTTTCTTTAATTTTATCCACCAAGAATTTCTTAACTTCGTTTTTATCTTTCTGTGTACCTATTTCTTTTTCGGCCAACAAATCAGAAATGGCTGAGACAAAAGCATCAAACTTTTCGTGACCGCCGAGAGATTCTATCTTCTGTGTCATCTTTTCTTCCATTTCCTTAATTGCCTGAATATCCACATTTCTTGTCCAAACATCCACTTGATCCTCGTTAAAGCCATATATACTTTGACCAATTTCACCTTTAAACTTGGCCAATAGATCGGCGGCTTTGACGGTATTACCTTTGCCACCCATTAATTTTTCCATTTCCGACTTGGCTTTCTCTTGAAGCAGGCTCTTCAACAACTCTGATTGGAGTGGCGCAGAATAAACATCTCTCATCATCTCACTTACCAAATCCTCCTTCTCTTGAATTATTTGTTTTGCGCTTTTGGTGTTTAGATTATCAAGATCAACTCTTAAAGCTTCGGTTTCTTCATCAACATTTTTAATAATATAATCTACACGCTTGAAGACTTCCTCTTTCCAAGTATTATATCGGTCAGTACTACTAGCCGTTGCTTTAGTGTTCTTTTCCATCTCCTCGCGGGATGTTCTTTCTATTTCACCAAGAGTAACTCCTTTAATTTTTTCCAATCTAGAATCTTTAGATCTAAAGGCTGGATTTATTACATCAAATAATTTAAAGAACGGTTGACGATCTAGTGACTTCTTGTAATCTTTTAAGTTTTTAACCAATAACTCCCTCTCGGCTATTTCTTTTGGTAATTCTTCACGGCGTCTAGCATTAGTTCCGACTGGAATAATTTCTCTCTTCAAGCCTTCAATCTTCGCTGGAGCAGCGCGATAATCCAAAATAGACTTATAATATCTTGCTATTTCCTCCGGCTTTTCACGACTAAGAGTTCGTAAATATTCGTCCGCCAAAAGACCAGCTTCCTTTCCAAAGTCTAAACCAAATTCCTTTTTAACAATATCGCCAAGTTTCTTCTGGATTTCCTCAGAAACTTCTCGTCGTTTGACGAAAATCTCATATTTTTGTTTGAGCTGAGCTTCATCTTTGACAATCTCTCCGACATTTGGAAATTCCGTAATAAACGCTCTAAATTCAGGAATATCAATAGTATCTTTATTGTAGCCATTTAACTCAAACCTGGTTTTCCCTTCAACAATTGGTTTGAGAGTTGTTATGTCTATTGGGGTTGGAACTGGTGCAGATATAGATTGAGATTTGACTAGTGCGCTTGGAGATGAATCAGCTTTTTCAAACGCTGAAAGTTCACTGACTAATAATTCTCTAACTTTGTTTACCAATCCAATACCACCATCAGTTAAAGTAGCTAAAATAATGTAATTAGGTTGTTCGATTAACAATTTTCTTCCTTCACTATCCAGAGACAAAACATCTCCTCTTATTTCTTGAATGTGATTAACTATTTCTTCGACGGTATATTCCTTTCGAGAACCTTTAATTTTTTCTCCTTTATATGCCCCCTTCAAATATGACACCAACATATCAAAATTTGGTATTTTTTTAATATCTTTTTCCACTCTGACGTCATGATTATATTCAGCAACAGCTAAATCAATAATTTTCTTTTCCAATGTTGGAAATTGAGGTAAAGTAGGAAACATACCAGCTATACTAATTTCTATTTGATGTGCATTTATCTGACCAAAATTACCCATTTTATAGTCCTTGAAAGATCTAGTTCTAAGGTGCAAAATTATATTTTTAATACTATCGGCAACTGCAACACCTTCAGAAGCAATGCCACTGGTGGTGTGAACATAATCTAAACTTTGAACTACTTCCTTGAGTTCTGACAAACTATTAACTGAATTAATAACTACTTCTTCATTAACTGATGCGCTTTTTTCTGGTTTAACAAACGGATCAAAATAGTTGTCCATTAACACTCTGCCCAATACCTTATCTAGACCGCCATTAGTGGGTAATTCGTGTTGGAAGCGATTGATTTCATTGGCGGTGTCTTCCGTTGTAGTGCCGTCAATAATCATTTGGGAAAGCTTTACCCCCTCCTCTATCAACTTATTTAACAATCCATCAGCCGTGTATTTAATCTTAAAATCTTCGGTAGTAAAAGTATTGTTTTTGAGTTCACCTCGCAAGAGATCGACAACATCACCAATAGTTTTAATTTTAGCATTTTCGAAGTAATTTTCAGTCAATTTTTTCTTAATTGAAGTTTCTTTAATGGGAGTATTTTCTTGTGTTTTGGCTTCTACCTCACCAGTTTTAGGCTTTGGTTTAATTGGACCGACTGGCGCACTGGATCCCCTATCAGCCTTCTTTGCTTCTAAAAATTTACTGTATTTCTCCACTAGTAGTTCCAGAACTTTTTCTTTAACCTTACCTACCGCAGGAATTCCACTATTATTTATTTCAGTTTTTAACCCGCCAATCAAGTCAAGATTTCCCGAAATAAACGCATCAGTGCTTGTATCGGTCCATAGATCAAAGTTTCCAATTACTCGCTCAATCCTACTAATAACATCTTCGGGTCTTAGTTTGATTTCAAGCCCAGAAGAATCCTTTGTTTTAAATTCACCATTAACACTTCGTAAAAACGTGTACAACTCATCTAAATTTTTTACTTTAGTCAAACCATCAAATTGTTTAATAAATTCAGAAATCTCTTTAATTGGTTTTTTAGTTTCCTTAGCCGTAATAGCAGAGACAGTTTCTTCTTTACTGGTCGTAGTTGCAGCTCGTGGAAGTTCGTCTCCCTCAACAAGATCTACATCTTCATCGTTATCTTTACCTATTTCCTTGGAAACTGGAGTTTTTTCTTTTTTCTTTCCTTTGTTTTCAGAAGCTGAGCGTTTTTCCCAATTATCCAACTCCTTCTTCAAGATTTCTTTTAAAGTCTCTCTAAAACTTCCTTGTGATGGAAAATCTTTATCTTTAATTATTTTTTCAATTAATGAATCTTTCTCTTTAAGAGCCCTAGCGGTTCTCATTAGAGCTAAAGCGTTCAAAGCCAATTTTTCGACAGACTGGAAATCTTCGCTAGATACCTTACTCGCTAATCTAGTTATCAATTCTGGAACACTTTTAGCTCCAGCAAAATACGTATCGGGTATTTCAGTTTTAATCGGATTTTCTTTTGGTGCTATCTTAGACACCTCTTCTTCGAGTAATTTCAATAAAGTATCCTTAAAACCTCCTATATTTGGTAGATTATTTTTTTTCTTTAATTCATTCAATATTTCAAGTCGACGATAAGTAGTAGTTTCTGGTTTTCGAATTTCTTTAACCGCTCCAGCGACAGTGTCTTCGATCCACTGCTTACGGCTTTTATCAGCCCCCTCCAACTCCCACATTTTTGTTCGTAACTCTTCCAGATTCTTAACGTCAGAAAAATAATCATCCGGTATTTTTTTCTCTGTTGATTGTTGTGGGGCTCCTTCTCTCATGGTTTTTTTGTTAATATTTAATAATTTTACGTAATCGACTAATACTGCTTCAACTCTTTTTATAATAGATTTCGGCTTTATAAGCTTGGGTAGTGTTCCGATAAAAATTTCAATTTCTCTAGCCTGATTTCTTTCATCCTTAAGTTCTTCCAGTTTCATCTTTTCTGAGATGATGGACCCAACAATCTCTTCAGGACTATATTCATTATTATCGGCGTCGTAGTAGGTAATCCTCTTCTTACCATCTGACATCATGTCTCGTATTAACTCCCCCAATTCTCCGGTTTCAACCTTTCGTGCCTCTGTTTTTTCGGGCACTGGGCTTAGAATACTATTAACTTCTGAAATCACTGCTGGAGGTTTTGATATTGGAGGTACATCTTCCACTATATTTAATACTTCTGTTTGTTGCACTACTGGATCTGCCTCCACAGTTTCTGGAGCTGGTTCCTCTGCTTGAGGTGGCACAGTCAAAACCCCTAAACCAGTAATCTCTTTTTCTGGCAAAGGTTCTGGTAAAGTAGCTTCTGTAGTTATATCGAGTTTTTCTTCGCCTTTCTGTAAAGTCATCTCTTCATCATTGATTGGTTCATCGGTATATTTTTCAATATTAATCATAGCGTCCTCAACATAATCTAAAAAATTTCTTGATGACTCTAAGGCTTTGGATTTATATTTTTTTTCAACAAATTTCGTTGCGGCGGCAGTAAAAAAAATTATTCTTTTTTCAGTTTTATCGTCTAATTCACGCAGATCTTCAATTGCTTTTTCGGCTTGAGCTTTACGGTCTTTATTTGATTTCGTCAACGAAAAATTTTCTAATTGAATTCTAGTATCAACAAGTTTTTTTGCTTGACCAGATAATATATGGAGAACAGAAAAAATATGACTGCAAATCTCTTCATAACCATCCATAGCCTTGAGACTAGCAATCTGACGTTTAATTAATTCTTCATTTAAAGTACCCATTCCACGAGCAGACTCTAAAACAAGCTCAAAGTCTTCCTTTGGTTTAATTCCCTTTTCTCGTTTTGTTGAACCTGAATGTGGAAGTGCGTCGTACATGTTTTTTGAATGATTATATTATTAAATTACAATTGGGTTATTATTTCCGCGTCACCCTTGGTTATTACGATCGTATGTTCAAAATGAGCACTTGGTTGTTCGTCCGCCGTTTTATAAGTATAACCGTCTTTCATGATTTTGACACGAGAGGTACCGAGATTAAGCATTGGTTCAATCGCAATCACCATCCCTGGTTTTAATTTGTCCCCTTTTCCCCGCTCGCCAAAGTTCGGTACAAAAGGGTCTTCGTGAACCTTATAACCAACACCGTGGCCACAGAGATCTTCTACAATTCCATAACCATGAGGCCTAATCAATCTTTCAATCGCAAAACCAATATCACCAATATGGTTGCCCCCACGAGCCGCTTTGATAGCTACTGCCAAAGCCTCGCGAGTCATGTTCATTAATTTTTCAAGTTCTGGAGATACTTTGCCGACCGGTACGGTAATGGCAGAATCTGTAATCAATCCTTCGTGAATAAGCCCCATGTCCAAGGAGACAATATCACCCTCTTTTAAAACTTTCTCTTCTTCGTTGGGAATACCATGAACAACTTCTTCGTTTATTGAAACACACAAAGCTGCGGGGTAAGCTCGTTTAGCACCGTAGGGACGATAATTCAAAAAGGCTGGTTTATCACCACCATCTTCGGTTAGTTTCATGGCATAATCATTTAGTTCTGCCGACGTGACTCCTGGGGCCACTTTTTTAGCCACTTCACGTAAAATCCAGGCTAGTCTTTTACCTCCTTCACGCAAAACCTTTATATCCTTCTCGGTTTTAATAGTTATCATTATGCTAATACTTTACAATTTATTATAGGAATCGTCAATATCTTTAATTAATCCCTATTTTCGTCATTATATCCTGCCGGACTTCTTCAATTGTCTGTTCTCCATTAATATCTAGGAAAATATAATTTGGACTTTCTCGGTAATAGTTAATAGTTGGCATTACTTCTGTCTCAAACCAGTTTAAACGGTTTTCAATATCTTGATCAGTATCATCTTCGCGCTTACGAGCCACCAAACGAGCTTTAGACCACTCACGACTAACATTTAAATACACAATCACTGGTTTACCCCAATTAAAAAAATTTCTGGAAGAATCCAAAATTATCGCTTCGTGTAATTTGCGAGGAGTACCATCAAATACGACATTGTCACCTTCTTTGATATTGTTTAATAGATAATTTGACCAGAGGCCAACAATGGCGAATTCCGGCATTAAACCACCTTTATCCAAAATATCCTTGCACAGTTTTTGAGCGTAACCCTCACTTTTAACATACTCACGGAGAATCGCTCCACTTTCAACGTGGACGGTATGACACAGATGATCATGTTCACAAAGATGTTGAATAAATAAATTTGTCTGCGTTCCTTTGCCACAGCCTGAGCGGCCAATAAAAATATATGCTTTCGAATTAGAATTCATAGAAAATATTATATCAAATTAATATTGAAAAGTATAAGTTTTTGGATATTTTGTTATAAAAATAAAGAGGACGGTTTCGCGAAGCGAAACCGTCCTCTTTCATATACTAAATACTTATACGATATACTATCTAATTAGTACTCTCTCATCGAGATCTGAGCCTCGACTTTCTTAATCAAGTCAATTACAACTGACACCACGATCAGTAAAGCAGTACCACCAATTGCAATAGAAGAAATACCAGTAATACCCTTAACCGCCATTGGAAGAACAGCGACTAAACCGAGGAAAGTCGCACCCACCAAAGTAATACGGGTTAAAATCTTGGCAATATAATTTGCAGTAGTCTCACCTGGGCGAACACCTGGAATAAAAGCACCGTTGTTCTGTAAATTCTTAGCCAAATTGTGCGGGTCAAAAGTGACCGCAGTATAGAAGTAAGTAAACAAGAATACCATCAAGAAATAGGTAATGCCGTAGAACCAGCCATTAGCTAAGATGTCACTAGCGTAAGTAGCATATTTTACAACTGTCAGATTAGCTGAAGCCATCAAGAATTTAGCAATCATCTGAGGAAACATCAAAATAGACAAAGCAAAGATAATTGGAATAACACCAGCTTGAGTTAAACGAAGTGGTAAATAAGTAGAAACGCCACCAAAGACACGCATACCACGAATCCGCTTGGCATAAGTGACAGGAATTGGTCTTTCAGCTTCGGTAACAACCACCACACCAATAATAACAGCGAGAGAAGCAACCAAAACAGCAATATACATAGGCAAATCAGAAACTTGATAGTTTGCTATAAGTAGAGTAACAGCTTCAGGAATACTAGAAACAATACCAGCAAAGATAATCAAAGAGGTACCATTACCGATTCCGAATTCAGTCATCAATTCACCCAACCACATCAAGAAGATAGAACCGGCGGTAATGATTGAAACGTTAACCCAAAGAGACATTGGATTAGAAACATCCAAAATTCCTTGGCGACTCAACAAGAAAGCAAAAGAAGCTGCTTGAATAATGGCGAGAGGAACAGTTAAATAACGAGAATACATAGTAAACTTACGACGTCCAATCTCCCCTTCTTCCTGATACATCTGTTTCAGTTTTGGGAACATCATAGTCAAAAGCTGCATAATAATTGAAGAGGTAATGTATGGACCAACACCTAACATCACAATAGAAAGATTACTCATACCACCACCAGAAAACATATTTAACAATCCAAGATATTCATTACTATTAAAAAAGGCAAGTAACTTTTCTTCATTAACTCCAGGAATTGGGATATTCGCCAATAAACGAAAAATCACCAAGGCGACCACAACAAAAAGAATTCTCTTGCGCAGACTTGCGTCTAGCCAAATCATCTTTATTTTACTAACAATATTAGGCATATTTTTATATTTAATTTCTAACTGCATAAGCATACCACAATGTAGCTAAATATGGAATTGACATTATCTTCAGTATCTGTTTTTACCATCCTAGACAAGCATTGTTTTTACCTTTAAATTTAACACTTTTCAAGTGATCGATAATTTAAACTTTGGAAAAACAAAATTTATAATGACAAAAAGGTTTTATTTCCATAATTTTTCATTTTGATTTTTACAGTTTACATTTTGAAGAAACAAAAAGCACATCTTTCGATGTGCTTTTTGTTTATTTAACCGACCCTCCAACCTTTTCGATCTTCTCCTTTGCAGAAGCAGATACCAAACAGCCAGAGATTTCAAGTTTTTTAGTCAATTCACCAGTAGCCAAAATCTTTACGACAGGATTCTTTCCTTTGTAAACTTCAGCAAGGCCTAGAGAAGCAATTACCGCTGGGTTAACTTTAGATCCAGCTTTGAAATTTGATTCAAGCTGATTTAGATTAACTGGCCAAACGTAATCTTTGTGAATACCTTTGAAAGCGTAACCACGCAACTTAGGAATTTTTTTGATTCTTTCACGCATTTCTGGACGCTTCTTGCGACCAGCACGAGAGTTTTGACCCTTCTGTCCTTTTCCACAAGTCTTACCGCGCTTGCCACCACGGCCAACGAGTTCGGTCTTGCGATTTTTAGTCTTTCTTTTTAAATTATTGATCTGCATAGTAGTGAAATTATTTAACTGGAGCTTTTTCAGCTTCAATCTTAGCCGGAGCAACTACATTACCTTTCTTGAATGAAGAAAGAGCAACAATAGCAGCTTGAGCAATATTTAGTTTATTCTTTGAGCCAGACAAGATTTTGGCAGTAACGTCCTGGATACCAGCAAGTTCGATAACGATACGAGCTGATGAACCAGCGATAACTCCACGACCCTTGGCCGGAATCATAATCAAGCGTGCACTAGAGTATTTTGAAGTAACTTCGTGCGGAATTGATTGACTCTTTGTTAGAGGAACGGTAATCATATTTTTCTTAGCATCGCGAACGGCTTTGTCGATTGCAGCAGCAGTGTCATTGGCTTTACCCAAACCAACACCCACCTTACCCTTTCGGTTACCGATAACGATAGCGACAGAGAAATTAAAACGACGTCCACCAGTAACTACACGAGCAACGCGACGAATTTTAATCATTTTCTGATCAAATTCAGAGCGAACTTTTTCACGAGGTCCACGGCGATCATCACCTTTACGGCCACCAGCACCTGGACGACCATCATTGCGACGTTGGAACGGAGGGCGGTTCTGTCCAAAAGAAGGACGAGGCTGACCCTGACCTTGAGGTCTTACTGCACCAGCATTATTTTGTGTTGTATTTTCCATAGTCATTGATTAAAAAATAAGTCCACCTTCGCGAGCTCCGTCAGCGAGGGCTTTAACCTTACCAATATAAGAGAAACCACCGCGGTCAAAGACGACCTTGGTAACACCAGCAGCTTTGGCTAGTTTAGCGATCTCTACACCAGTTTCTTTGGAGCGTTCAATAAAGGTCTTACCTTTTGCTTTAGCGGAAGTAGCAGCAACTAAAGTTTTACCTTTAGTGTCGTCTATAACTTGTGCATAGATAAACTTATTTGAGCGAAAAATAGCCAAACGAGGACGCTCGCTGGTACCATCAATCTTCGCACGAATGCGATTATGACGTTTTTCGATCTTAGCAGTTTTTTGATTCGTAATTTTCATAATAATTTTTTAAATTTTACAGATTAGGCGGTTTTCTTACCTTCTTTACGGCGAATTACTTCATCACTATAACGAATTCCCTTACCCTTATATGGTTCAGGTTTTTTTACAGCACGAGTTTCAGCAGTGAAGCGACCGACTAGTTCTTTATCGCAACCAGAGATAGTAATGACACCTTTTTCTTGAGTAACCTTGAGAGTTTTTGGAATCTTAATTTTGACCTGATGTGAAAAACCGACATTTAAAGTCATTTCATCACCTTTAATATCAGCTTTGTAGCCGATACCTTCGATAATAAGTTTCTTTTCATAAGCCTTGTTTACACCTTCAACCATATTTCTAATATGGGAAGCATAAGTACCCCAAAGAGCACTATTTTCTAAATTTTTCTTGACTGGTGTAAGAATAACGTTTCCGTCAACAATCTCAACCTTGATGGCTGGACTGACTTCTCTAACCAATTCACCGAGAGGTCCTTTGACAGTCACTGTATTACCAACGATTTTAACTTCGGTCTTAGCAGGGATAGCAATAGGGTTTTTTCCAATTCTAGACATATATTTATATTATTTAACTGGAGTTTGAGAACTACCAGATTTTAAACAAGACTTCACCGCCGACCTTTTCCTTTATTGCCTGCTTGTCAGTCAAGAGGCCTTTAGGAGTTGAAATTATAGTACAACCAAAACCACCTTTATAAGGTTTAATAGCATCAGCACCAGTGTAAACACGGCGAGATGGCTTAGAAATCCTTTGAACATCACGTACAGCATGACTGTTAGTGCTGGAAAGTAACTCAATTTCCAAAACGTTACTTTTCTTCTTAAGTGAACTTGATTTGATAAAACCTTCCTTCACAAGCAAGTCGCCAATAGCCACTTTGATCTTAGAAGTAGGAAGAGTCATTGTTTCCAATCCAGCCTTCTGAGCATTCTTCAGACGGATTATGAAATCTGAGATAGGGTCGGTTACCATGATGATTTTTTAATGCCAGTAATTTTGCCTTCATTAGCAAATTCGCGGAAGCAGATACGACATAGATCGAAGTCTCTCATGTAGCCATTCTTGCGACCGCAACGGAAACAGCGCCTAACGACACGAGAGGCGAATTTCGGTTCCCTTTTGGAGCGAGCGATAACTGATGTTTTTGCCATTAATTATTTTTTTATTTAATAAAAGTTTATTCCTTTGTTAAAGTCTGTTAACTGTCTAAACGCTATATATTAAGATTAATACAAGCTTGTTCGTTCAAACTTCCAAATTTTGGCTGCGAGATTTGGATTTTCCCCTCAACATATCTCGATATGCTTCGGCTAAAATCCACACCTCTCGCTCAAAATTTGAAAGTTTCCTTCGAACATTAGACAGTGAACCGACTCTAAAACGAAAAACAGAACCATTTAATAGTCCTGTTGTCACCCCAAAGGGTCAAAATAATACTTACTAGCGTTTGGTTTCAGAAATGAAGCAAATCACCCCTTACCCTATTAGCTAATACAGTGTTACGTGGGTTTATCCTTGGTTGAAAGACGCTTTAGAGCGAAGCTCAATTATTCCTCGGAAACCGACAAACAAAAAACCCTTATCAGGTTTTCAATAAGATACTAACAGAAAAGAAACTAAAAGTAAAGGGCTAAGATGGTCCAGTATCTTTCTAATCGTCATTGCGAGCCCGGCGAAGCAATCCAGACTCATTGTCTGAAATTAAGACTTTTCTGATTCCTGGAGTCACATATATTTTTCTGCTGAAAAATTATTCGACCCCCGACTCGGCTAGTCAGCCTCCGTCTTTCAGGTTGGGGCCCCAAACCCCAACCTAAACCCGTCTTCACGGGAATGACAGATGGGGATGGATTACCGCGTCGGAAGACCTCTACCAGCTGGGGCACTTCCATTTTCTACCATGGAGTACCATGAAGAAAATCAGGTCGCTTGCAATGACGGTCAAAAATACATTTTCAATTCAAACCTGATATAATCTATAAATGAAAAGAATTCGTGCTGGAGCAATCATCGTTAAAGGCAGAGAAGTTTTACTTCTTCAAAGAATCATTAAAGGAAACAAATACTATGTCTTCCCTGGTGGCAAAAAAGAAGACAATGAAAATATAGAAGAAACCGCCGTTAGAGAAAGCCTGGAAGAAACCTCTCTAAAAATAAAATCAGAGAAATTACTCTATAAACTTATTGATGAGAGCAACGAGCAGTTCTTCATATTATGTTCATACATTGATGGTGAACCAAAATTGAGTACTGACAGTCATGAAGCAATGCAGATGAATGAAAACAATCAATATGAACCAATGTGGAAAAATATTGAGAATCTTAGCAATTTACCCTTATTTCCTATTGAAGTTAGAGATTGGTTTATTGAGGATTACAATAGCAATTATATCAACACACCCAGAGAACAGACTATTTTAATTGCAGATAGAAGAAAAGTGTAAACAAAAAAACCACCTTGCGGTGGTTTTTTTGTTTTATTTCTTCTTAACTTCTTCCTTTTTGAAAGGAAAACCTAGATGTTCAAAAAACTTTTTAGCCTCAACTTTACCGCGAGCGGTTGTACCAATTGTAATGGACATACCGAACACGTCTTTGATTTCTTCGTCAGTGGTTTCTGGAAAAATTGTATTTTCTTTGATACCCAATGAGTAGTTACCCATTTCATCGATACCGTTAGCAGAAATACCACGGAAGTCACGAGTACGAGGAAGGGCGACATTAATCAATTTTTCGAGGAAGTCATTCATTCTTTTGCCACGCATTGTGACAACTAGTCCAACTGGATCACCTTCGCGAACCTTAAAAGAAGCAATAGACTTCTTGGCGCCACGAACTGATGGTTTCTGACCAGTGATTTTCTTCAAACGATCAATAATGATTTCAACTTTCTTCTTGTCTTTGAGGGAACCAATTCCAACGTTAACCACAACTTTGGTAACCTTTGGAGTCTGCATTACATTCTTGTAGCCAGAAACTGATTTAAGAGTCTCGAAAGCTTTACTTTGCTTTTCAATAATACTGTTCATAGTTTTATAAGTTAGATCTCTTTACCGGTTTTACGACTAACACGAAGTTTTTTACCATCAATGGTCTTGAAAGTAACACGAACGCGTTTGCCTCCTTCTACCAACATAACGTTTGAAGCGTCGATTGGCATGGTTTTATCTACAGTTTGACCTTTAGTATTAGCGCGAGTAGGACGCTGACGTTTTTTCAAAATATTCACACCCTCAACGATGAGTTTTCCGGTTTCTGGGAAAGTTTTAACCACTTTACCCTTCTTACCTTTGTCCTTGCCGGTGATCACGAGGACATTATCATTTGTTTTAATTTTCATAGCTTTGTTTTTTTGTCTCCGAACAATTGAATGTTCTGGTATTACCTAAACCGAAGTTTAAGGTAAGCGCTGAGATTAAAAGATTATTAAACGATTTCTGGAGCTAAAGAAGAAATTTTCTGGAAACCTTTTTCGGATAATTCACGAGGAATTGGACCAAAAACGCGACCAGCAATTGGATCCTTCTTTTCTTTTTCTAATATAACGACTGCATTTTCATCGAAACGGATATAAGATCCGTCGGCACGACGATAAGGGGCTTTCTGACGAACCACCACAGCACGCAATACATCTTTCTTTTTGATGGCTTTACGAGGCTCGGCTTTCTGAACAGAAAGGATCACTAACTCTCCAATACCAGCGTAGCGCTTTTTAGAACTACCAAGTATCTTGAAGATACGTCCGATTTTTGCACCGGAGTTGTCAGCGATATTAACTATAGATCTAGGTTGAATCATAGTAGTATATTAAAATTATTTAACAACCTTGAAACGTTTCTCCTTTGAAATAGGAGCACAAGCTTCAATGGTTACCTTATCACCTACCTTACAAGTATTACCGGCATCGTGTGCCTTAAAACGCTTGGAACGTGAAATGAACTTCTGATATTTAGGATGTTTTTTGTAAGACTGTACCTTGACGACCACGGTATCCTTCATCTTATCAGACATAACAACACCAGAAAGTTGTTGTCTGTTGATTTTGATTTCTTCAGTCTTTTCAGTCTTTTTAATTTCTTGTTTCTTTGCCATATTTTTTGTTTTAGGTGAACACTTTGCAGTGCTTTACCGTTTATTTTTATTTAGCTGATTTGATAGCGGTCATCATCTGAGCTATTTCTCGACGCAAGTTACGTCCGTGACGTAAGTTCTTGGTTTTACTACCAGCAAGTCCGAAGCGGAAGTTACGAATTGCTTCTTTTTTCTCATCAATGAGTTTAAGTAATTCGGCTTTTGTTTTGTTTTTGATGTCAGTCATATTTTTAGAAATTAGATAGCGCGACTAACAACTTTGGTCTTGATGGAAAGTTTGGTACCAGCTTTACGAAGAGCTTCCTTAGCAGTAACAGCATCGGCACCGTCGATTTCAAAGATGACACGTCCTGGGCGGATAACACATTCATATCCCTGTAGATCTCCTTTTCCTTTACCCATTTTTACTTCGGCCGGTTTCTGAGTGTAAGGTCGGTCTGGGAAAATACGAGTCCACATTCTTCCAGACTTACCCATGTTGTGGGCTCCAGCTTTACGAGCAGCTTCAATTTCTTGAGAGCGGATACGTCCAGCGGATAAGGCTTTGAGACCGAAAGAACCGAAAGCTAAAGTGGTTCCGCGAGATTCTACACCGATTTTTTTCACATTCTCACGTCCAGTCTGCCATACGATATTTAACTTTTTTAGGTAATAACATAGTAGTAAAATTAAATGATTATTTTTTAGCAGCAGCGGCTTTGATATCTTTTTCAAAAATATCGCCCTTGTAGATCCAAACTTTGATACCAATATCACCATAAGTCATATGGGCTTTTTCACGTGCAAAATCAATATCAGCACGCAAAGTTTGAAGTGGAATGCGACCTTTTTTAAGAACTTCGGTACGAGCCATATCAGCTCCACCTAAACGTCCTCCTAAATATATTTTAACACCTTTGACTTCACGACAAGCCATAACTTTTTCAATGGTTTGTTTCATAACACGACGGAAAGTCATACGTTTTTCCAAAGACTCAGCAATCATCTGAGCAACAATAGCGGCACTGGCTTCAGGAGCCTTGATTTCCTCAATGTCCATTTTGAAGTCAGCTGGTAATGGAAGTTTGTTCTTGGTGATAAATTTAGTGATTTCCGCTTTTAATTTCTGAGCACCTTCCCCACTACGGCCAATAACCATACCTGGGCGAGATGTTTTGATAATCAAACGGAAAGATTTTGCATTGCGTTCCATTTCAATGGCACCAATGTAAAAACCTCGGAGTTTTTTCTCCAAGAATTCGCGAAGCATAATATCGCCGCGCAAATTTTTACGATAGTCAGCGTTGTTAGCGAACCAGCGAGACTTCCAGTCGCGCAAGATTCCTAAACGATGAGCATAAGGATGTACTGTGTGTGACATAAATATTATTTCTTAGCTTTAACGGCTTTAACGGCCTTCTTAACAGGTTTAGCAGCGGCCTCTCTTTGAGCCAACACCAAAAGAACGTGACTAGTACGTTTGTTAATAGGATTTGCAGTTCCACGAGCACGTGGCATACGGCGATGTAAAGTTACACCTCCATCAACTGTAAGTTCCTTCACGAATAAATTTTCTTTATCCAAGCTAAAATTATGCTTGGCATTTGCCAGGGCAGATTCAATCAATTTTAAGATAGGAGCAGAGGCGCGCTTGTTAAGCAAAGATAGCGAATCCAAGGCGTATTCCACAGACTTACCTTTAATCAGATCGGTCACTAGACGCACTTTACGTGGTGACTGCCTGTAGTTTGAAAGTTTTGCGGTAATCATTATAGTTTAATAAGTTATTTCTTAGCTTCGACTGCAGTTTTTGCAGTTTTAGCGGCAGTGATCTCGG
>Ga0247841_10002383_pt1 | contig 37846 bp, 31 predicted proteins | sample LaCruzMarch2015__2_FD_192410 | JGI IMG/M metagenome (GOLD analysis project Ga0247841, IMG submission 192410) | Freshwater microbial communities from meromictic Lake La Cruz, Castile-La Mancha, Spain - LaCruzMarch2015_18m | ecosystem: Environmental > Aquatic > Freshwater > Lake | place: Spain... | reverse complement strand
GCAAACGCACTTTGAAAACCGCCTTTGAAATCACGAAAAAGCCCAATGAATCAGCGGGGGAAAGGGGGCGGTATGTTTTTTTTCAGCTCCTATGGGATGCTAGTGAAACGAATTCCCTTTTCAGTAGCCGAGCGTTCACGCAGATGATATGATATTTTGCAAATGATTCCTGATACTCTGACTGTTGTCTCCTGCGCCATTGCGGAGGAGAATGTTGACACTCTCTTTGAACTGCTGGACTCGGATGTCTTTACGCCGACGGCCTGGTTTGACGTGGAGACGAAGCTTTGCCGCCTCGATGTCTTTTTGGAAGACGGATCACAGGCGGAGAGCGTCTGCCAATCACTCCAACAAGCCGCCGAACTGGCTGGCCTGCCGGCGTTAAAGCCCGAGCTCTCCACACTCGCGCGCGCGGACTGGGCCGAAGCCTGGAAGCGCTTCTTCCATGTGGAAAAAATTTCTGATCGCATCGTGGTGCGTCCCTCCTGGGAAAAATATGAGGCGAAACCCGGCGAGGTGGTGATTACGCTCGATCCCGGTCTCAGCTTCGGTACCGGCAAGCATGCGACAACGCAAGGCTGTCTCCGATTCCTGGATCAGCTGGCCGCCAAAAACGTGAACCGCTCGGTGCTCGATATGGGTTGCGGCTCAGGTATTCTGGCTATCGGCGCGGCATTATTGGGCTTCAAGGATGTGCGCGGCTTTGATAATGATCCGGACTGCAAAAAGGTCTCTGATGAAAACGCTGAAATCAACAACGTCTCCATCCCCATTACTATTGATGACCTCTCCCACCCCTATCCGCCTGCGGACATCGTGGTCGCCAACATTCTGGCGCCGGTGCTCATCCAATTTGCACCGCAGATTATTGCGTCCCTCTCCTCCCGTCTGATTGTGTCGGGTATTCTGGTAGAACAATATGACGGCGTTAAGGCGGCGTATGAGGCGCTGGGAATGCAAGAGGTGGAGTCGCTTCGTATTGAAAACTGGCGGACAGGACTTTTTAAAAAAGCATGAGCGAGTGGATTGACAGTCAGAGCGATCCCGATCACAGCAAACGGGAGCGAGAGAAGGCGAAAGCCTTACGAAAAAGCGTCTGGTGGCAACAACAGCGTCAGGCCGGGGTCTGCCATTACTGCAAGCAGAAGGTCGCGGCCGAGGACATCACCATGGACCACATCGTGCCGGTCGCGCGCGGCGGTACCAGTACAAAAGGCAATATCGTACCGGCCTGTCAGGTATGCAACACGCAAAAGAAAACAGCGATTCCTGCCGAGCAGATCCTGAGGTCGCTCGAACAGGGTGACCCCGCGCTCTTCCAGGACGAAGAGCCTTCTGATGGGTATGAGCTAGGAGAGGATCAGGGTTCGGGCTTCAACAGTCTTTTTATTGCTCAGCCCCATGGCTTTTGTACGGGTGTCGCGCGGGCGATTCACATGGCGGAGAAGACGCTCGAGCAAAAGAGCGGGAACGAAACGATCTTCTGTCTCAATGAGATTGTTCATAACCAGCATGTTGTCACACGTCTCACGTCCATGGGACTGCATTTTGTCAAATGCGTGGAGGATGTCCCGGAGGGCGCCAAGCTCCTTTTTTCAGCTCATGGGGTCTCGCCAAAAGTCCGTCAGGAGGCCGCCTCCCGCAACCTGACGGTCATTGATGCGACCTGCCCCTTTGTCGCCAAGGTGCATGACGAGGTCAAGCGCTTTGCCTCCACGGGAATCGCGATCGTCTGCATCGGCCATCGGAACCACGAAGAGGTCATCGGCGTGGTCGGCGAGGCTCCAGAGCGTGTCCATGTCGTTGAAAACGCAGAAGAGGTGGTGCGACTCGACCTTCCGCTAGACCGTCCCATTGCCGTAGTGACCCAGACCACACTCGGCGAATCCCAGGTTGCGGAAGTCATGGCTGCCCTGCGGAGCCGATACACCCAGCTTGTCTCCCCTCCCCATACAGACATCTGTTATGCAACTCGTGACCGTCAGCGGGCGGTGAAGGATTTAGCACACCACTGCGCGTGTGTTATTGTCCTAGGTTCGGCCAACAGTTCCAACAGTCAACGGCTGGTGGAGACCGCTCAGGCAGCAGGTTCAGAGGCTGTTTTGGTCAGCGACCTTTCCGAGCTCCTGCACACAGATTGGAGTCCTTATCACTCCCTGGGGGTCACCAGCGGAGCCTCGACGCCTGAGGATTTTCTCGAACAGGCCGTCCGTTATCTGGAACAGCAGGGCTTTTCGCTCGTCTGATTAGGCGTAGCCAGTTGAGCCGCGAGCAGGAGCGCGTTTTTAAAACTTCCAACCTTTGCAACCCCCTGCCAGGCAATCTTAAAAGCTGTACCATGGTCCGGGGAGGTTCGGATGATCGGGAGACCGAGCGTGACATTGACACCCGAATCAAAGGCCGCCATTTTAAAGGGAATCAGTCCCTGGTCATGATACATCGCCACTAACGCATCATATTTCTCCAAAAAGGCTGTATCAGGGATCAGCGGGCCGAAAGCTTGAATGCCCCTCTCCTGTGCGAGACGGATAGCAGGCTGGATCGCGAGTCGCTCCTCATCGCCAAAGAGTCCGCCTTCGCTGGCATGGGGATTAAAGGCAAGGACGCCGATCCTGGGCTCCAGAAGGCCACGTCTCCGGCAAGCTTCATCAGTCCGGGCAATGACCGACGCAATACGTTCCACAGTCAGCAAGGACGAAACTTTGGCGAGCGGCTCATGGATGGTGACCAAACTGACCATCGGAAAGGTTGATTTGAGGCGATCCACACCTGCAAAAAAGGCCATGCAGGGTTCAATCGAGCTCTGGGTCAGATGCGCCAGCAGTTCGGTATGCCCTGGGAAATGGACACCCGCCAAGCGAAGGGACTCCTTGTTGATGGGCCCAGTCACCAGGGCGTTCGCCTGTTTCGCCATCACATCCCGAGTCGCCTCTTCAATGCAGGCCAAGGCTTGTCGTCCGCAGGCCGCTTGAACGTGTCCGGGCTGGATAGTTACGGCCTCGGAAAAGGGTATTTCAACCCATTCATGACCATTCGGTATCTGCTGTGAGGAAAAAGAAGTGCGCGCCGCTTCCGCGACACGCACTGCGAGAATTGAGCTCCCGTAGACAACCAGTTGGCCTTGAGCGGCGACCTGCTCATCCGCAAGCAACCGCAACACCAATTCCGGCCCCACTCCTGCAGGGTCGCCAAGCGTCACCGCAAGTCGAGGCCGAATGGGTTGCACGTTATTATTCCACGTTTTTCACACTGTTCAGGGTTCCATGATCATTATGGACCCAGTCGGTGCATTCCGGATCGGCGCACCAGATACCATCAATCACAAACTTATACTGATAAGCACCGGGTTCCAGATTAATGGTTGCGGTGAAAAGACCTTCATTCTTCTTGTCCAGCAGTTGCTTTGCGGTAGGATCCCAATCATTAAAAGAACCTGCGACAAAAACCTTGCTCCCCTCTTTGGCACGCACACTAAAGATGACGCGCTGTGTCTTCGCTTTTGGCGCACCTGCTACTTTGACCTTCGGCTCGACCACGGCCTTAGGTGCCTTAGGTACCTTAGGGGCTACGACCTTTTTCGTTGCTGCTTTCACTGTTTTTTTCATCATAATTCCTCTTTAAAACAGGGGGATGATAGTCTATTTGCTCCTGAATTGTCAAGTTGAAAGACAAATACGCCAATCGCTGGGCCGACTCGTATGTGTCGCATAACTTTGACTATATTAAATTCAACGAAATTCTGTGTGTGCTGTTATAAAAAGAAGTTATTGGACACGACTTGCCCCCTACGCACAGACCAGAAACAAACAAAGAGTAACTAATAGAAGTGTGTTAATGTGTTAATGTGTGAGTTGAAAAATAAGGCAATGAGGCAATAAGGCTCGTTGCAGCGACAGCGGAACCCATTCGGCGAATGCCGAAAGCGACACGGTAATTCTTTTGAAGTTATAGGTAAGCTGTAGCCCGCATGTTCGCAAATTCTTTACACATGGTGGCCGCGTTTGATGGTGAGTGCGAGGACGGCGATATCCGGAGGGTTGACACCCGGTATACGAGCTGCCTGCCCAAGGTTCTCGGGCTTGATCTTGGAAAGCTTCTCGCGGCACTCGTAACGTAACGCCGGAATCTTCCAATAGTCCAGCCATCCTGGGATCTTAATTGAATCCTGGCCTTTGGCCTTTAACGCGACCCGTTCCTCTTGGGCAATGTATCCGGCATATTTAACCCGGAGCTCTATCTGATCAATGACATCAATGGAATGATGGGATTGGGCGGAACCGGTTGTCACCACTCCTTCCCCTGTATTCCATGATTCCATTATTCCGTTATTCCGTTTAGGGATATCTGTGTAACGCATACCTGGACGCGAAAGCAGGGAAAAGAGTGTCTGTCCCTCGACCCGATGCGAGGCCAAGCGTTCCAGCTCAGCAGAAATCTCGATTTCAAAGGCCTTAGTCTGTTGCCTACAAGCCGCTGGAGCGACGCCCAACATGTCAGCTGCTGAAAGCAACCGGTACCGCGCATTGTCTTGTCTCAGTATTAACCGTCGTTCCGCACGCGAGGTAAACATGCGATAGGGTTCGTTGGTGCCTTTTGTGACCAGGTCGTCGATCATCACGCCGATATAGGCGTCTTGACGACTCAACACAAAGGGTTCGCGACCTTGGACACGGAGCGCGGCATTGGCTCCTGCCATGAATCCCTGGGCTGCAGCCTCTTCGTAACCGGTTGTGCCATTAACCTGCCCGGCGAAGTAGAGTCCGGCCACACGCTTACTCTCCAAGGTGTGAAGTAAATCCCGAGCATCAACGGCATCATATTCGATAGCATAGGCATATTGCGCAAACTCAGCCAGCTCGAGACCTGGAATGCTACGGACAAACGCCTCTTGTACCGCACGGGGCAAACTGTTTGAGAGGCCATTCGGATAGATCCAGTCAGTGGACCTTCCCTCTGGCTCCAGAAAGACGTGATGTTGCGTAGCATCTGCAAATTTAACGACCTTGTCCTCAATCGATGGGCAATAGCGGACACCAGTACCTTCAATGAGACCACCATACATCGCGCTGGCGCTCAGGTTTGAACGAATAATCTCATGCGTCTGCTCCGTGGTATGGGTCAACCAACAAGGAATCGGGTCTGAGCCGGGAGTCCACGGTCTCAAAATGTTCCACGTGGAACATTTCCTATCCTCGAGGTTAAAAAAGGTATTTGCGTCCCGAATGTCTCTACCTTGATGATGAGGCGCAACTAAGCTTGAAGAACAACCCGATTGTTCCACGTGGAACATTTTGGTTTGAATGGAGAAAAATGGCGGAGGTTCATCCCCAGGCTGAGGTGCCGTCTTGGACCAATCAATGCTCTTGGCAATCAGTCGAGGTGGCGTGCCGGTCTTCAGTCTAAACAGGGGAAATCCACGCTTGCGGAGCGACTCCGCGAGCTTTGTGGCTGCTGAACGGCCATCTCCTCCTCCTGCCTCCATCTCCTGACCAATAAAGATCTTTCCAGCCAACGCCGTTCCCGTGGTCAATACGATGGTCGCACCTGAAATCACACCGTTTTGAGCGGTTATCACACCTGACACGTGATCATTCTCTATCACAAGGTCGATGACCTCATCCTCCAGAATGAGGCAATTGGCGGTCGTCTGGACCACCTTTTGCATTCGGGTAGCGTAAACTTCCTTGTCGCACTGGATCCGGGTAGCTTGGACCGCAGGTCCGCGGCTGACATTCAACATCTTCGCCTGGATCCCGCAAAGATCGGCATTGATTCCCATCTCCCCTCCTAAGGCGTCCAGCTCATAGACCAAGTGCGACTTGGCCAGGCCGCCGATCGATGGGTTACAAGGCATCTTAGCGATGGCCTTCTTCGAGCTGGTGACCAGGAGGGTTTTGCACCCCATCCGAGCGCTTACCAAGGCAGCTTCACAGCCGGCATGGCCACCGCCGACAACGATGACATCAAAAGCAATATTTCCTCTGTTTATATCCATTCGAATTCTCTCGCGATCAATCCATTGAAGAGATCGTTATCTTACGGTTTTTTTTGTCGAATGGCAAGTGGGGAAAACAGTTCTAAAGTTCGAGCCGGCTTCGCTAAGGCTACGCCGAGCCGGAGAAGTTCTAAAGTTTTAAACGGTGTCCTTGGGTCGTGCTGTCCTTGAGTCAATTTTCAAAGTCATCGGCGAGCAACTCGCTATGCAGTAGGCCAAGAATAAGTTAGTGCTTGAATAACTGTATCGCACAAAGCCACGAAGCCACAAAAGAAAGTTAAGAAATAAAATATTTCTCTTCTTCATGGTTTTGTGGCTTTGTGCGATACAAAATTACATCGTTGCTGTAAGTTGGGTGGGTAGACAAGAAAGTTTTCTGCGCTCCCTCGTTATTGGGTTAAAATTTCGTTAATGGTCAACCCTTTATTGATCTCCCGTCAGCACATAACCTTTACATCAAACCTGTAAACATTCCACTTTTATTGACACCCTCTTTTATAGACTTTTATCTCTATAAATGAGCTCAAAAAAATCATTTTTTAGGCAGAACATGTTTATTGTAAACAACTTACAATTCGATAATTGTTTATTGATTAAACCTGTCAAAAAAATAGAATGAACAGTTATGAACTAGTTATGAACAGGGTGGGGGAAGTGAAAAAAACCCTTATTTTATTAGGGTTTCATTAGTGTCAAGTTGAAAAAATAAAATTTTTGCGGGTTATTTACCAACACAAAATCGGGAGAAGATGCACTCCAAGAGATCCTCGGAATAGCATCGCCCTGTGATACGACCCAGAGCTTCAGCCGCCACGCGAAGTTCATTAGCGGCGAGCACAAGGTCGCGCGTGTACAACAGGCTGAGCGCACGTTCCACGCAACCATGGGCTGTGGTAATTTCCTGCGCATGTCGCTGATTCACGATCTCGATTCCTGCTGCGTCGTGAGAGACCCCAAGGTTGGAGAGAATCGCTTTGCCAAGTTCCGCAAGCCCCTCGCCTGTTTTGGCGGAGACGAGAAGTACGCCGTCCCGCTGCGTGATCGGGGCAGTCAACAGGTCTGACTTGGTCAAGAGGCAAAGCGATTGCTGATCCCTGGGGGTCGCAGCGATCTCTTCGGGCGTGGCTGTGGTGGCATCCAAAACATGGAGATTCATATCCGCCTGTTTCATCAACGCATGCGTCCGTAAGATTCCCTCCTGTTCCACATCATCCGCAGTGTCGCGCAATCCTGCGGTGTCCACCAAGCGAATGGGCAGTCCCTCGACAAGGGCATTTTCCTCAATGACATCACGGGTTGTCCCTGGTATATGATGAACAATGGCACGGTTACGACCCAGCATGGCATTCAGCAAGGATGATTTACCGGCGTTCGGCTTCCCGCTTAAAACAACCAAGGCGCCCTCGCGAAGCAGATGGCCCTCGGTGTTCCACGACTGGAGTACGTGTGAGAGTTCCACAAGGATCTTCTGCACAGCCTGAGCGGTCTGCTCTACAAACCGTTCCGAAAGTTCACCCTCATCAAAGTCAAGCTGATGTTCCACATCCGCACCCTGCGCAAGCACCGCCTCATAAAGGGCGGTCATGTGCTTACCCAACCGGCCATCCAGTTGCGCACGCGCCACATGCGCCATCCGTTCAGACTTAGCCTGAATAAAGTCGCAGATCGCCTCGGCTTGTGTCAGATCCAACCGTCCATTTAAAAAGGCACGCTTGGAAAATTCACCGGGCTCCGCGAGACGGGCTCCAGCAGCCAGCACAGCCTCCAGGAGGAGCCGCGCAGGCAGGGTGCCACCGTGTCCTTGTATCTCGACGACATCTTCGCCTGTGAAGCTCCTAGGGGCACGAAAGACTAGGATCAAGACATCATCCACCTTTTCGCCTGTCCGCGGATGGACAATGTCAGCATAAAAGAAGGTTCCGCTCGCATGTCTGCTAGGTTTATGCGATGATAAGGGAACCAGGCCATCAGCGACCTGGAGCGCCTCGTTTCCGGAGATGCGTACGATACAGACACCTGCCGGACCCGGCGCTGTCGCAATAGCCGCAATCGTGTCTTTCGTATACATCATTGAAGGGCGTGTTTAGAGGGTTCCAAAGGGATTGTTCGTGAAGCCACTGGAGAAGGGGCGGCGTTCTTCGCGTGGACGGTTCGGCTGAGGACCGCCACCGCTGGGGCGAGGGGCTACTGGCCGCTCATGAGGACGCTGGGGAGCACCTCCGCTGGTGCCACTGCCGGGAACCGGCATCTTGGCGCTCAAGGCGATCCGGCGACGGACTTTATCCACAGAGAGGACACGTACTTTCAGACGGTCGCCAGCCTTGACGACCTCTGACGGCTCTTTGATAAAACGGTTTGAGAGTTCGGATACATGGACGAGTCCATCCTGGTGGACACCAATATCCACAAAGGCACCGAACGCCGTCACATTGGTCACGACTCCTTCGAGCACCATGCCCTCCTTGACGTGTTCAATCTCAGTCACATCGTCTCTGAACGCCGGCTTCTCAAAGGTGGCGCGCGGATCACGTCCGGGCTTCTTCAGCTCATTAATAATATCGCGCAACGTCGGTTCGCCGACAGTTTCTGAGACATAATTCGAAAGCTTGATTTTATCCACGGTTTCGGGATGTCCGATTAGCTCCTCAAGTCCGACACCCAAATCCTTGGCCATCTGTTCCACAAGGGCATAGCGTTCCGGATGGACAGCCGAGGCATCCAAGAGATGCGCCCCATCACGGATGCGTAAGAAGCCGGCAGCCTGCTCAAAGGTTTTAGGTCCCATGCCGGGAACCTTGCTCAATTGCTTGCGACTCTTGAAGGCGCCATTCTCATTACGATACGAGACCAACTTCTTGGCCATGGTCGAACCAATCCCCGAGACACGCGTCAACAACGGAGCGCTGGCGGTATTTAGTTCGACACCCACATGATTCACGCAACTGACCACAACCTCATCGAGCTTAGAGGCCAGCAGCGGCTGATGGACATCATGCTGATATTGTCCGACGCCGATCGCCTTGGGATCAATCTTCACCAATTCAGCTAGTGGATCCTGGAGGCGACGTCCTATCGAGATCGCCCCGCGAATCGTAAGATCCAAATCCGGAAATTCCTCGCGAGCCACCTCTGAGGCGCTATAGACCGAGGCGCCGGATTCATTGACCGAGACCACCATCACATCTTTGACATTGGCCTCTTTAAACGTGTTGCGCACGAACGTCTCTGTTTCACGTCCTGCGGTTCCATTGCCGATCGCGATGGCATAGGGACGATACTTGGAGACAATCTTACAGAGATCCACCTGAGCCTCGACCTCTTTCCGATCGCCTTGGCTTGGATAGATGGTGCAGGTCTCCATGAACTTCCCGGTGCTGTCCAGCGCGACACATTTACATCCCGTGCGCAAGCCTGGATCAATGGCGACAATCTTTTTCTCTCCCATGGGTGCCTGCAACAATAAGTTTCGCAGATTCTGCGCAAATATCTCCACGGCGGCACGGTCGGACTTCATCTTAATCTCGACACTGACATCGATTTCAACGCTGGGTTCGATCAATCGCTTATAGCTATCTTCCGAAGCAAGTTTCAGATGCTCCGCAAAGGCCGAGCTCTCGTTGACATGATAGAGTTCGAGGATGCGGCGGAGCATGGGTTGCGAGTCGCAGACGATCTTGACGCGCAAGATCTTCTCATCTTGGCCACGCCGGATCGCTAGGAAGCGATGGGAAGGGATCTCACCGACCTTCTCTTTAAAATCATAGTACTGCTCAAACTTGGTCGGCTCGGTCGGCTTGGGATCCACCACCTCAGAAACAACCCAACCCTCGGCAAAGAACGCTTGGCGTACAAGGCCGCGAATATCCGCGTTTTCAGAAATCATTTCCGCGACAATATCCCGTGCCCCGGCTAAGGCTGCGCTCGCATCGGCAACCCCCTTTTCCTCATTGATGAAGGCCGTAGCTTCAGTTTCCGGAGTCCCCCCGCCTTGCTGGAGAATCTTCTCAGCCAAAGGCTCAAGCCCCTTCTCTCGGGCAATCATGGCGCGCGTACGGCGCTTGGGTTTATAGGGAAGATAAAGATCTTCGAGCAGAGTCTTGGAAACACAGGCGACGATCTTGGCCTTCAGCTCCGCTGTCAATTTGCCCTGTTCTTCGATGGATTTTAGAATGGTGGAACGACGCTCTTCCAATTCGCGATAATAGGCAAGACGTTCTTGGATCTTCGAGATTTGGACTTCATCTAGATTACCATGAACCTCTTTGCGGTACCGGGCAATAAATGGAATCGTATTTCCTTCTGCGAAAAGCTTGGCCACGGCGATAATCTGGCGGGGCGTGATCGAGAGCTCATCCACCAATTTAGGCAAAGCGATATCCAGTCCAACATCTTGCTCAGCAGCATCACTCATCTCGTAAAATCCTTACAAAAAAAAGACCAATAGCCAACTCGAATTCCGTCCTGTCTAAGGTTCCTTCTCCTCAGACCCTGCGCATCGGTTGTTGGTTATTGGACAGTCGGAGAGGTGGTCGTACCTCTAAAAATGGTTGCCTCATTAGGATTCGAACCTAAACAAACAGAGTCAGAATCTGTTGTGCTGCCGTTACACTATGAGGCAAAAATTGAAAAGCGAGTCATAATCTCAAAACGGGGACGCAAAATCAATACTGTTTTATTCTTTTTTACGACCCGTCACCGAACCGGCTGACTTTAATTTAACCGCAACGGCATCAGGACGTACAGGAAAGGAACGCTACACTTGAGCAGCGCGGGACTGTGTCCGTCACTGAGTTCAAAATAGACCTCATCATCATCCATATTCTTGAGGGGGTCCATCACATATTCCGGATTAAACACAATCGAGATTTCTTTACCAACATATTTCACAGGAATGGTTTCGCGGCCTTCGCCGACTTCCTGGCTACTGATTGTGATCGTCAGCTGATTGGCGGAGAAGGTCAAACGTACCGCATTTGACTTATCCGTTGCCATCACCGAGACGCGGCGTACAGCCTTCCAGAGCTCTTCGCGTTCGAGGGTCACCCGTTCATCGCAACCAGCTGGAATAACTTGACGATAGTTAGGATAGACGCCATCCACTAACTTGCTACTCATCACCGTGCTACCGATTTCAAAGACAACCTGATTCTTCTGAGCATAAATTTTTACTTCGCCTTCATTCAAGAGGACGCGCATCAATTCATTGACGGCTTTCGTCGGAAGAATCATTTCCGTTTCAGCCTGCTCAGGAAACTCCACTTCATGATCCACCAGCGCCAAACGACGTCCATCTGTCGCCACCATGGTCAATTTATTATTCTTGAAAGCCATCAACACGCCATTCAATACACGACGTGTTTCATCCAAGGAGGCCGCATAGCTGGTCTTACGCAACATCTCCTTCAACACGCCTTGATCAATGCGATAACAGAATTTACCCTCGGTTGCAGGAATCGGTGGAAAATCGCGAACTGGAAGACCGATGATGCGGAAGAATGAAGACCCACTCTGAAATTTTGCTGCATCATCTTCATCAACTTGAACCGTCACGGGTCCGTCATTTAACTCTTTCATGATGCTGACCAGACGACGAATAGGCAATGTTGTAGTTCCTGCCTTTTCAACTTCACAGGGAATGATACACCGCATGGAAATATCCAAGTCAGTCGTCGTGATCATCATCTGATTGTTTTCAACATGAATAAGTGCATTCGACAAAATCTGAAGCGAACCTTTTGAAGAGACGACATTTTGAACGGTCATCAGACCTTCAAGAAATTTGGATCGTAACACAGTGAATTTCATTGTCCATGCTCCTTAAAAACAATCTCACAATTAAAAGCGGAATTATAGCTGATATTATGTATTAATGTAAAGTATCAATAGTAGTAATATTAGAGGATGTAAAAAGTGATGATAACTTATTAAAAGTCTCATTATCAATGAGTTGTGATCTTTTAACAGCAGGGGTAAAGATGTTCATAAGGTGATGATTCCAGTTAGTTAATGCTAATCGCTTTAAAAAGGGTGTTGATAAACAAGATGTTATTGAAAATAAGCTTACAGGATTTGAACAACCTATCGACAAGAAAGGAAGAAGAATAAAGTTAGAGATTGATACATGAAGCATCCCTTCCTAACAGGTGAACAAGCTGTTTGACAGAGTCACGGAGGTCACTTTCAAGCTGCAAACGATCCTGAATAGTCTTACAGGCATGAACAACGGTTGCATGGGTTTTACCAAAGGATTGTGCAATCTCCGGCAAGGAAAGCATGGTAAGTTTACGACAGAGGAACATAGCGATTTGTCGAGGCGCAGCTAACATACGCGTTCGCTTCTTACTCGACATATCTGCCATACGCAAATCAAAATAATCAACGACAATACGCTGGATTTCATCAGGAGTGATATCCTTTTGTCGCTCATTATTGAGCTGATCCTTGAGCAAGGAGCGCAATATCTCTGTAGTCAATGTCATAGATCTATTAAGATCCGCAAAGGCGATGGTTCGTTTGAGAGCACCCTCCAAACTGCGCACATTGGATTTGATGTTCTCTGCCAGAAAGGTCAACACATCTGCAGGCAACTTAACGCTGGTCAGGGACAGTTTATACCGCAGAATCGCTAAACGGGTTTCAAAGTCTGGCGATTCAATCTCGGTGACCATGCCCCATTCAAAGCGAGAAACTAAGCGAGGCTCAAGGCCTTTTAGTTTTTGAGGTGCCACATCACTTGTCATAATGATCTGCTTATGGGCATCAAAGAGAGCATTAAACGTATGGAAAAACTCCTCTTGGATACTATCTTTGCCTCCGAGAAACTGAATATCATCCACGAGCAGGACATCGGCTCGCCGATACCGGTTTCGAAAGTCGACGATCGTCCGTTTCTGCAAGGCATCAATATATTCATTCAAGAAGGTTTCCGAGGAGACATAACAGACCGACATGCCTGGCTTCTGAATAATGCTATGGCCTACCGCCTGCATCAGATGGGTTTTTCCGATTCCAGTCTGTCCATGGATCAGGAGTGGGTTGTAAGCCCGGCCAGGGGCTTGTGAGGCACCGAGCGCAGCAGCATGGGCAAAGTTATTGGCTGGGCCGGTAACAAAGTTCTCAAAAGTAAAGATTGGATTCAGGGGGCTTGCCAGCATGTTGCTCTTTAGTCGCGGCTTTTTTGTCGCCACCACAGGGACGTCGAGAGGCTCCTGGTCTGTAGAGCCTTCGGTCGGTCGTAAGACATCAAAACGGAGCTTCATTTCCTGGGGCGCACCTGCTGCTTGCAGGGCCGAGAGAATAAGGCTCTTGTAATTTTTTTCGAGCCAATCTTGATAAAAATCATTGTCCACGGTCAGGACAAAACAATTGTCCTTGATCTTCTGTGGCTTGATGATTTCGATCCAGCGTTCAAAAAGGTCTTTACTCTTAATGACACTCTTCAAATGCTCCATAGCCTGCTGCCACAATGCCTGTTCATTATTCATTTTACTAGTCCACAAAAAAGTGCAAGAAGTGATTTTTGATCTCGAGAAAATCTCTTAAAAAGAATGATATAGTTAAACCATATATTCACAGTTGAAACAACCGAAAAGAATAATCATTCCATCAACAGGTTATCAACAGGCACTGTTAAAAACTTTAACTCGTTAAGCGCGTAAGGGTTAACAAATAAAATAGGCTCCCAAAAGGGAGCCCTTTCCTGACAACCGTTGTCAGTTATTGACAGGCCTCTTGGAGGCGAATTTCACCCAGCCCCGTCTTTTGGACCTCTGCCTCAATTTTTGCGCGGTCTCCGACGATGATCCACGTGAGATTTTTGGGTCTTAGAATTTGGATGGCGGCTTGACGGGTCTCTGCACAAGAAACTTTGTTGACACGCTGGGCCGCGGTCTGGAAATAGTCTTCTGGCAATTGGTAAAGCACAAGTTCGGTCATCGAAGACATCACCTGATCGAGCGTCTCCCATTTGCCGGAGAGGCGGAGCGCTTGGGTATTGCGGACCTGCTTGAACTCGCTGTCGGAAATTGGTTGTTCGTGGTAGATGTTGGTGATCTCTTTCGCGATCTCCTGCATGGTCTCTGCGGTCTTATCGGCCTGGACCTGTGTGTAGGCCATGAAGGGGCGGACAGCGCGGGAGGAGACGAGCTCAGTGCGCGCGCCATAGGTCCAGTGTTTTGACTCGCGCAAATTCATGTTGAGGCGGGAGGTGAACGAGCCACCCAGGACTTGATTCATCAGCTCGCTTGCGAGATGCGTTCCTGTATCGCGCGCGGGTGCAAGGTTTGCAGCGACAATTACACTCTGAACAGCTCCTGGCTTATCAATGATGGTTACCGAGGGCTGGAAGAGCGTGCGTGTTGTCGGGGTGGATTGTTGAGGTGCGACAGCGGTGGGTGGCGTGACTTTCCAGCGGCCCAGCGTGCGCTCCAGCTTCTGCAGAAGTTCTTCGCGGTTGAAGTCACCTGTGATCAGGAGCGTTGCCGTGGAGGGCGAGAAGAACTGTTGATAACACGTCATGCAATCTGCGCGTTTGAGTGCGGAGACCTCCTGCTCAAAACCTTTCCCGGACATGGGACGACCATACGGAGAGGTGGGTCCATATAAAAGAGAGGGAAGCAGACGCATCGCCGCGGAAAGGGGTTCGCGCGTCTCGCGGCGGACATCCGCAATCTGTTGAACCTGCAGCCTCAAAAAGTCTTCCTCGGCAAAGCCGGGCTCGGCAATGACCGCGTGATAATAGGAGAGTGATTCATCCAGATTCTTCTTTAACGCGCTGAGGGTGACAGAGCTCGACTCTAGGGAGGCGGAAGAGGTGATCGACGCTCCGAGAAGTGCAAGACGCGTCGCCAGCTTCTCTGCTGTGTGATGACGTGTACTCTCGCTCAGGAGGTTCATCGTCAGCTGCGTACGGCCCGAGGCGCCGAACGGATCAGAGGTGAATCCCCTGGCTGTGACGAGTGACATTTTAATCATCGGAACCCCGGCGCGCGGGGCAAGAATCACGTTTAGCCCGTTCCGGAGCTTCGCACGTGAGATCGGCGGAAAGAGGGACTGAGGCTGAAGCAGGGGGGCTTCAAGCATGGAACGATCAACGACATTTGTATCGCCATGGAATGTGGGATAAGGTTCGATGACCAGCTGGTATTCACCATCTGAGAGCCACATCTTAGCCGCCTCCCGGATCTGGGAGTAACGCGCCTGTTGCACATCCTGCTGGCGGACTAGATAATAGCCCGGGTCATTGAGAAAGACGCTGTTCATCGCTAGCAGGTCAGATTTGCCCCCATGGCCTCCGATGCGCTCTAAACTACGGATAAAGTCAGACTCTTCCTTGGACTTAATGCGCGCCATCTCGGCGCGTGTCGGTCCGCCGCTGATGAAGCGCGAAAGCTCTTCGTCAATTGATGCATTGATCTGGGGGATGTGCTGTTCCTCGCGCGCAGTCGCCATGATAAAGAAGTTTCCTGCGATCTCGTTGAGGTCCGCAGCGACCGAGACCGATGTCGCAATTTTATCCTGGCAAACAAGACGCTGGTACAACCGTGCATTTTGGCCGTCGCCAAGGATGGAGGCAATCATTTCTAAGTGGGTGGCCGTCTGATTGCCATAGCCTGGGATGTTCCAGACTTTGTAGACACGCGAGGCGGGGACGCGGTCATGGGCGCGCTGACGATGGGTCCCGGAGCGCTTGGCGATCCAGGAGGATTGGCGGGACAAGGGCGGACCTGCGAGAACGCTACCAAAAGTGCGCTTGACCTTCTGCAGGACCTCCTCGGGCTTGACATCCCCCGCGATGACGAGGGTGGCATTCGCAGCACCGTAATAGGTCTTGAACCAGCTCTTTGCATCCTCCAGGGAGAGCGACGTCAGGTCCTCCATGGAGCCGATGACCTCCCAGGAGTAGGGATGGCCTTTGGGCCAGCAGTTTTCCGTGATCAGCTTCCATGCGAGGCGATAGGGCTGATTGTCCCCCTGACGTTTTTCGTTCTGGACGACGCCACGCTGTTCGTCCAGCTTCTCCTGGGTTAGGGCATTAAGAAAATGGCCCATACGGTCCGACTCCAGCCACAACAGATAATCGAGGGCATCCTTGGGCACATTCTGAAAGTAATTGGTGCGGTCATTGCTTGTCGTGCCGTTCATGTCAGTGGCACCGACCTTCTCGATGGAACGGAACCAATCATCCTTGAAGTGTTCACTTCCGTTGAACATCAGATGTTCGAAGAGATGAGCCAAACCCGTGCGCCCGGGTTTTTCATTTTTGGAGCCAACGTGATACCAGACGTTGACAGCAACAATCGGAGCCTTATGATCCTCGTGGACAATGAGGGTCAGGCCATTGTCGAGCGTATATCTCGTATAAGGGATGGGAGGAGGCGTCACCTCTGGTGCAGCTAGGGCAATCATAGGGAGAAGAGAGAGGAGAAAAAAGAGGTTGTTTTTCATAAGGAATCCTTTGGTGTCGTGTGTAAAGAGAGGGTTAAGAACGCCATCTGCGCTTCTATTTGAAGCGGATCGAGGAGACACTTTTTGTGCCGCGACGGGGATCAAGGAGAATGGCATCCGAAACCGGCGTCACCTCCGAGAGCACATTGGCCCGTTTCTCTCGCCATCCTTTTCGGTGGCCAAAGACGGTCAGTTGGTATCCTTTGGTAAAGAAGAGGAAGAGCGTATCCAAGAGATGGGCAATCGCATATAAGAAACGGGTGCCTGCGCCAGGAAGAACACCAGAAAGCCGCTGGTGACTCTCCCAGGAGGCGATCCATTGAACAAAGAAACGGCAGGAGTCCCTGAAGCCCAAGACATCAAAGCCATCGCGCATGAGTTGGAAGACGGCGGCTTCACTATAACCTGATAAAGGCGAGGCGACCCCTGTTGCGTGGCTCTCTAAGGTTGGTCCCAATGCCGTTGTGCTCTTCCGCATGACGGTCAAGATGATATGGCCCCCTGCCTTGATGACGCGATGGCACTCGCGAAGCATTTGAGCTGCCTCCTTGGGGTTTGCGGTCAAAACAGAGGAGGAGACCACGACGACATCGAATTGCTTATCTTCAAAGGGGAGCTCGCCGTGACGTCCCGCAGAAAGAACGGTATCGGTTTCAAGGCAATGCGCAACGCTCTCTCGGCGCCCCTCGTTCATCTCCACAGTCATCCAGTAGCCCCCGAGCTCACGTAACGTGCGGCTGACCCCAGGATGATTGAAGCCGACATCGAGTCCTGCTCGAATCGTCCCCTTTCTTTTATTGAGAAAATGCAAAATAGAACTGACCTCACTTTGCAAGGGCAGTGTGAACGCTAACAGCTCAGAAGGTATCTCAGTTTCAAAGTGCATAATCGTAAAAGTGTCAACAGTTTAACACGGAATCACTTAAGCGTCAACCGTTCCAAAAGAAAAAAGAGATGTTTTGTTGAGATTTGCGCCTCCATTTAATATACTATATCAGACTTTAAAAAAAGTGAGGAGCTATTATGAAGAGAAGTTTAAAGATGCTTGGCGTGAGTGTGATGGTGATGATGGCGTTCTTCTCAGGGTGTTCACCCAGTCCAGAGCAGTTAGCGGCCCGCGACGAAAAGATGCGCGCCACCTGCGAGCGAGAATTGTCTGAAGCCGCGACAGCCAAAAGCCTCCCAGCTTTGAAAAAAGCGATCGAAAAAACGCACACCACGGTTAGTTCCGCAAAGGCGCTCCCCGTGATCCAACAGACCCTTGAACGGATGATTGGAGAGGGACAATATGGGGTTATTGAACAGATCACCGACGATCTGATTTTAACAGACAAGTTGTCCGGGCTCCATGTTTTAGCCTTTGCAACCCAAATGAAGTGCCACAGCGCTGCTAAGGATTGGCCCAAGCTTCAAAAGACCATCCTGAATTGCGCCAACCGTTTGCCCGAGGAGGCCGCCGACCCGCTCTTGAGCCAGATATTTGATGCACTGAAAAGGGACCAGCACTTGGGGCAGCTCGAAAAAACAAGCCAACAACTCTATCAGGGTGCTCTCGATAAGCCGCGCCTTCTACGACTCGCAACAACAACTTGGGTCGGGCTCTGTGTTGAAAAAGATCGCCAACTTCTGCCCGCCAGCCTTGAAAAACTACTCACCGACAAGGTTCCGGCAGAGCATATCGCGGTGTTGCTCGACCGTTATTTCTACGAGATGACAGAAAATAAAGAGATTATAAAGAAGATTTGCGTGCTCGGACCGAAGATTCTGGCCGCGACCCAGAATAAGACGGCGCAGGAGTCGGTGACCCTGCGAATGTTGGACAGTGCCTTCCTTACCGATAATTTTGACCTGGCGGTGGAGATGCTTGAAAAAGGAATTCCTGGCAGGGACACCGAGTGGCACGAGACCACCCTCCCCAAGGTCAAGGCGCATCGCGCACTGGCCCAAAATAAGCCCCTTGAGGCAATAGAAAACTTCCGTCAGTTTATGACTGCATGGAAGAACGCTAAGCATGTGGATGAGATGGACCCGACTACAGGCTTGGTCTATAATCGCGAATGGGTCTTGGCTCGCAATGCGATACGTATCGCAAAGATCTACGCCTCTATTCAAGACGAGGCGAACCAAAAAAAGACAATGAAAGAGGCTAACGAGTCCTTCAAAGTCGCTCTGAGCAAGGTCAACCCCGGCTCCAAAGAAATGACAGCCTTAACCAAAGAGATAAAAGAGGCTGGTCTGTAACCAGGATAAATTGTCATACAGCCTTTTGACAGCGGTCACCTTTGTTAACGGCGTGGCGAATGCACTTGCGACCACACTCACCGCGCTGAATGTCAGCAGCAATCATCTATTGAATGAGGCAGCATAAAAGGTATTTATCCTTCATTCGCGCTACGTATTTCTCTGTGCCCTCTCTGCCTGTCCACCGTTTTATCCGCCGTAGCCTTGGCGAAGGAGGAAGGCGGATCCGCGAAGATGGATGCCTCTGAGATGGATTACACATTTAATTAATATGCGCCAGGACTCAGGACGCTCGACTCAGGACCCAAACATTGCCCTCTTCACCTTCTTCCCGCTTGCCCCTTTTTTTTGCCCCTTTTTTCATTTGCAGACTTTACGGAAAGAACGTATAGTATTCAACATGAACAAAAAATATTTTGGTTTCGTATTAATCATGGGGCTGTTGGGGGGCTGTTCGACGGTTCGGCAGGCACGGCAGGCGCAACAAGAGACAGGGGACACACTTCCGTTTGGAGAGCGGACAACGACACCGCAGGAGTTTGCTTTGCGCGCGGGGGATGTACTGACCTTGGCAGATGGAGAACGTTTCTCGCTGGCATGGCATCCAGCGATGGTGACGGCAACACAGAATGTCGTGGCGGCTCAGGTGATGGTCAGTAAGGCAGGGGCTAACTTGAGGCCGACGGTCTCAGGGGGGCTTGGCTATGATGGTTCACGGAACGGAGCTTCAAGTCGCGACTGGGACTTCACCTCGGAAGAAGGTTTTAGCGCCAGCCTTTCCCTCTCGTGGATGCTTTATGATTTTGGAAGGACGCGTGCGAGCATTCGTGGCGCAGTCTCGGATCTGATCGCAGCGCAGGAGACATTGGCGGGGACGCGCGTGAATCGGATTTATGCCGTGCGCGTAGCGTATTTTAAGCTCGGACAGGCCGAGGCTCAATGTCATGTGGAGGAGGAGAATCTGAGGCAATATGAGGAACTTCTGCGCCAGGCCGAGTTACGTTTCAATGTGGGAACAGGCCGCAAGTATGATATCACCAAGGCTCGGGCAGATCGCAGCAATGCGTTGCTCTCGCTCTTGACCGCCAGCAACGCCGTGACAACGGCGCGAGCAACGCTCAATAACGAGATGGGTCTTGGCAAGACGGTTAAGTATGCCTTGGCATCAGAGGTGAGCTTGCCCCTGCCGGACAGTGAATTTGATCTTCTCTTTTCAGTTGCGCAAACCAATCAGCCGACCCTCCGCGCGCTTCAGGCAAAGGTCGGGTCCGCAATGGCCTCGGTTGACCAGACCATCGCCGACCTCTATCCGCAAATCCGTGCGACTGCCTCGACCGCCTATGCGACGGACGTGATGGACGGTATAAAGACACTGGGGCTCTCGTGGGGACTGTCGTTGCTGCAAGATATTTTTAAGGCCTATGAAAAGCAGGACAATATTCTGCTCGGGGTGACGGCGTTGCGTCAAGCGCGGGCGTCGCTGGCGCAGGAAGAGCAACAGGTGGTCCTCTCGCTGATCGAGGTGCTCTCAACCCTCAAGACGGCCCAGCAGGGCAAGGTGGTTGCAGAGGAGATGGAGCAGCAGTCCAAGGAAAACTTGGAGCTGGTTAAGAAACAGTTTGAAGTTGGAGCGAGTTCGATTCTGGAGTTGACCGATGCGCAGGTCCTCTATACTCGCGCTCGGAGTGCAACGGTCTCCGCGCGGTATTCACTTGAACTGGCTAAAGCTGGCGTTTACGCCACCATAGGAAAGCAATAATGAAAAAAGGAATTATCTTTCTGGTCGTCCTGGGTGTTCTCGGTCTGGCTATCTGGCAGGGCACGAAATACTTTAAAACGGAGAAGGTTGAGTCGCCTTGGCGTACGCGCAAAATTGAGCGAGGCCTGATCGTCCAAGAGGTTCGGGCAACAGGTACCGTCCAGCCCATCAAAAATATTTTAGTGGGCACGCAAGTCAATGGTCCGATCAAAAAGCTGTATGTGAATTTTAATGACGAGGTGAAAGTAGGCCAGCAGATCGCGCAGATTGATCCAGCAGTCTACCAAGCCTATGTTTCCAAGGACGAGGCCACGCTGGCCTCAGCCAAGGCGAATGTGCTTTCCTCAAAAGCCAACCTTGCACAGGCACGTGCCACGGTCGAGCTGACCCAAGCAAAGTTGGTTTTGGCCGAGAAGGACTTGGTCCGTATGGAGGAACTCCGCAAAAACGAGATGGTGGCGCAGTCAGAGGTTGATACAGCCCTCTCGAATCGCGATGCGCTACTCGCGCAAGTGAAGGTTAACGCAGCGGCGGTTGTGCAGGCCGAGGCAGCGACCCAACAGACAGAGGCGATGATCCAGCAGAGCGAAGCCTCCCTCCAGTTGTCGCGCGCTAATCTGGGCTACACCACAATCAAGTCGCCTGTGGACGGTGTGATCATTCAGCGGAATGTTGATGAGGGACAGACCGTGGTCTCCAGTATGAACGCGCAGACGATCTTTACGATTGCGACCGATCTCAACCGTATCCAGATTCAGGCTGACATTCCGGAGTCAGATATCGGCGGGATTGTGATGGGGCAGCGTGTAACCTTCTCCGTGGATGCCTATAACCGGGTCGTTTTTACTGGTAATGTGGTACAAGTCCGCATGGCGGCAACCAGTGTGCAGAATGTTGTGACGTTCCCTGTCATTATTCAGGCGGACAACCCTAACAAGCGGCTCTTCCCAGGCATGACCGCCAATCTCGCGGTTGAGACAGGCCGAGTTGAGGACATCTTGAAGATTCCCGCAGCAGCATTACGCTTCACCCCGCCAGATCTGCCACCCTGCGCAGATGAAGAGAAGGGTGGCATCAAGAAAACGGGTGGACCCGCAGTATGGCTTGTCGGCCCAAACAACAAGCCGGAGCGTATGAAGATCAAGCAGAAACTGTCCGACGGGACGATGATTGGTGTGGAAGCTGAACAAGACCTTCAGGGCCGCGAAGTCATTGTCGGGTCGCAAACCGCATCCGCCTCGTCTGCGGAAAAAGATAGTGTTAATCCCTTTACTCCCAAGATGCCCAGTCATAGCGTTCGGCATGCTGCGCGCTAGTTTGGTCTTATGTTAATTGAAATTCAAGATTTAAAGCGCGGGTATAATATGGGCCAAGAAGATGTCTGGGCTCTGAATGGCGTCACCTTGCAGGTGGAGAAGGGTGAATTTGTTGCGATCATGGGGCACAGTGGCTCAGGAAAGAGCACGTTGTTGAATGTGCTTGGCTGTCTTGATGTGCCGACCTCTGGGAGGTATATATTGGACGGCACGCCTGTTGCAGGGATGAATCGCGCAGCTTTGGCGCGCGTGCGCAACCAGAAGATCGGTTTTGTCTTTCAAAGCTTTAATCTGCTCTCGCGTACTACGGCGCGCGAGAATGTCGAACTGCCCATGCTCTATAATCCGACCGCTCCTCGCGGAAAAGCCTTGCATGACCGTGCGGAGTATCTGCTGGAACATGTGGGACTGGGTGACCGCATGTTGCATACACCTGGACAGCTTTCCGGCGGACAGCAGCAACGCGTCGCGATCGCGCGTGCGCTCATGAATAATCCGCCGCTGCTCCTAGCCGACGAGCCGACTGGCAATCTTGACTCCCATGCCAGCCAGGAGATCATGCATTACTTCCGTAAGTTGAATGAACAGGGCCAGACCATTGTGATGGTGACCCATGAGACTGATATCGCAGCCTATGCCAAGCGCAAAATAGTCATGCGGGATGGGAAGGTGCTCCCATGAACGGCATGATGATTTTTAAAGTGGCACTGCGTGCCCTGTTGCGCAATAAAGTACGCTCGATCTTGACCGCCCTGGGCATTATTGTCGGCATCGCGGCGGTGATTGCGGTCGTGGCCATCGGCGAGGGCGCCTCCACCAGCATGAAGGCGCAGATTAGCTCCATGGGTGACAATATGCTTATCGTCTTTGGCGGCAGCATGAAGAAGGGTGGCGTACATGGCGGCTCCGGGGGTTTCCAGACCCTCATGAGCGAAGATGGCGAGGCCATGAGCCGCGACTATCCGGAGTTGATTAAGGCCTATACACCGCTGGTACGTAGCGGAGGACAAGCCATCTATCAGGAAAACAACTGGGCCACCCAGATTCAAGGTGTCACACCCACCTTTGTCGCAGTCCGCAAATGGGATGTGGCCTCTGGAGTCTTCTTCACGGATGCTGATTTGCGTGCAGGTGCACGCGTCTGTGTCGTGGGCCAGACCATTGTGGATAGCCTCTTTAACGGACAAGATCCGATCGGCGAGACGTTTCGTGTTCGGAATATACCGTTTAAGGTGTTGGGGGTCCTGTCCAAAAAGGGAACGACTTCCATGGGACAGGATCAGGATGACATTATCATCATGCCGTTGACGACCGTGAAGCGTGTTTTACGGCGCGGGTCCTTCAACAATGTTGACCAGTTGCTCTTTAGTATCTACGACATGGGTCAGATGGCCGAGGCTAAACGCGCGATGTCTGACTTACTTCGCCAACGGCATCGCCTGGGTCCAACCGTGGAGGATGACTTTACCATCATTGACATGACGGAGATATCCGACATGCTCACCAGCGTCTCCTCCATGATGACAATTCTGATGGCAGTCGTTGCCTCGATCTCCTTGCTGGTCGGCGGGATCGGCATCATGAACATCATGCTCGTCTCCGTGACAGAGCGTACGCGTGAAATCGGCTTACGCATGGCCATTGGCGCCGCACCTGTCGCGATTTTGCTCCAATTCCTGACCGAGGCCGCAGTACTCTCGACGCTCGGGGGTGTTCTCGGTATTCTCCTCGGTGTGGTAGGCGCCTACACAGTGGGGGATATCAACAAATGGCCCATCTATGTGACGCCGATTTCAGTGATCATTTCGTTTGGGTTCAGCGCCTTTGTCGGGATCTTCTTCGGTTTTTATCCAGCCCTCCGCGCCTCCCGCCTCAATCCCATCGATTGTCTGCGGTACGAGTAAGGCGTTTACGCTTCGCGGACTTCGACCTTCAGCTCGCTCTTGAGCGCAGTAATGATTTTGTTGAAGGCAGCGTTGACGACTTCATCGGTGAGCGTCTTATCCGGAGAACGGAACTCCAGGGAATAGGCAAGACTCCGTTTGCCCTCTTTGGCCATCTCCTTGGACTGGAAGATGTCAAAGAGCGAGATGGCGGTAAGCTCCGCAGGTCCGGCCTTTCGGATGGTCGTGAGCACATCCGCATGAGAGAGCGTTGCTGTCGCCACAAAGGCGATGTCGCGATGGACTGCCGGAAATTGGGGAATCGGCTTGATCGCTCCGCCTGTCGGCGCTCCGGCCAGCAGCGGCGCCAGCTTGAGTTCAGCTACGACCATTGCGGTTGTCATGCGCCATTGATGACGCAGGGTTGTCGAAACCGCACCCATGACTCCGATCATGCTCTTGTTGAGCGAGATCTCAAGGGCGCAACCCGAATCCATGCCCGGGTGCTGTACAGGTGTGAAGTCCAGTTTGCCGGCATGAAGCACGGCCACAAGATTCTCGATGGCGCCTTTGAGCCACAGCATGGCCTCCTCGTTGGAGACCACTCTGCGGCTATCAATCGCTGAACGCCCAAAAGGTCCCATCAACCCGAGCGAGACGCGCTCCTCTTCCTTTGGCTGGCCTGCTTCGTCGAGGAAGAAGACCCGCCCCATCTCAAAGAGCCCGGCCTTCTCTACTTGACGCGCGGCATTGCGTCCCAGTGACGCCACCAACTGGGGTAACAGGGAGTCGCGCAAGACGCCATAGTCAGCGCTGACGGGATTGGGCAGCACGGCCCGTCCCTTGGCGTTGCGCTTGTCAAACATGTCCAGCTCTTGCGCTGCGAGGAAGCTGTAGTGCATCCCCTCTGAAAAACCCATACCCAGTAGTGCCTGACGGCAGTTGGCGCGCAGATAGAAGGGACGGTCATCCAAGGTAGAGATCGCGGTTGAGCGCGGCAGTTGGTCTGGGATTGAATTGAGTCCATGCAACCGCGCAATCTCCTCGATCAGATCCGCCTCCAAGGTTAAATCCAGACGCCAGGAGGGAATTTTGAAGCGTGCCGAATCCACCTCTTTTGAAATCACACTGAGCCCGAGCGAGGTCAATAGGATCAGCATCTCTTCTTGGGTCAGCTCGACACCGATGACGTCATTGGCACGCTTGAATCGGAGCGCCACCTCAGCGTGCTTAAAATTGCGCGCATCGCAATCGATCAGCCCCTTGGCGACTTTGGCTTCGCCATATTTCGCCAGCAGGTGCGTTGCGCGACGGCTGGCGAGGTCCGCGAGGTCAGGATCCACGCCGCGTTCGAAACGGCGTGAAGATTCGCTGGACAACCCCAGTTTGGTCGAGGTCCACTTCGTCGAGGCGCAGTCAAAGAGGGCACTCTCCAGCAACACGGACTCCGTGCCGACTGCAATTTCACTCTCCGCGCCGCCCATGACACCCGCGATGGCAGTGGGCGTCTTCGCATCTGCAATCACAAGCATGGAGTTGTCTAAGGTACGCTCAAGGCCATCCAGGGTCTTCATCTTTTCGCCCGCGTCAGCGCAACGGACCACAATCGTGTTTTCCGCAAGTTTGCGGAAGTCAAAGGCATGGAGGGGCTGGCCCATTTCAAGCATCACGTAATTGGTGACGTCCACGGTCAGGCTGATCGCGCGAACCCCGCATAGCTCAAGCCGCCGTTTCATCCACTCGGGCGACGCGCCATCCTTCACGCCGGTCATTACACGCGCCGTATACCGCGGACACTTGGCCATGTCCTTCACAATGACCTTTGCAAATTTCTCGACCGGCTCGCTGGTTTCGACAAAATCAATGGCTGGTGTCTTGAGCGGACGTTTCAGGAGCGCTGCAAATTCACGGGCAATACCGATGATTGAGAGACAATCCGGACGATTCCAGGTGATCTCCAAGTCTAGGACCACCTCGGGTTTCGGCAACACATCGCGCATCGGCATGCCGGTCTTGAGCGCAGGATCGAGAACCATCAAGCCACCATGCTCGGACGAGAGCTTCAGTTCGCGCTGCGAGCAGAGCATACCGAAAGACTCCACACCGCGCAGTTTCGCTTGCTTAATTTTAAAGCCCCCCTCCGGGACAACAGCTCCGACCTTGGCCAGCGGCACCTTGAGTCCAGCAGCGGCATTGGGCGCACCACAGACGATCTGCAAGGTTTGCGCGCCGTCCGAGACGCTGCAGATATGCAGATGGTCCGAGTTCGGATGGTGGTCGCACGTCAGGATCTCACCGACGACAAAGTTGTCATCCAATAGGGCTCCGACCTCCTCGATGCCCTCCACTTCAACGCCTGAAAAGGTCAGCCGGTCGGCCAAATCTTTTACAGAGAGATCAGAGACATCCACATACTCGTTTAACCAGCTGATAGGTACTTTCATAAAGGGTCACTTCCTTGCGCTTCAAAAAATGTTTAAAAATAATAGCACACTCGCTAGACGTTTCGCAAACGAAACTCGTTTCGTGCGCCCACTCCGTGGACGCACGGATGTGGTTAAAAAGGGAGGGTTGGTCACACTGGGAGCACAGGCGTCCCGCCTGTGCATGAAATAAACAGGCAAGATGCCTATTCTCCCAGGGAATCATCCCACTTCCTCAACTGCTGTAATACGCCTTGGCAATGCGCGGGAAGACGGCAAAGAGCAGCACCAGCGTCACAGCGGGGAGAAGACCAGCAGTTCCGCAGGCCACACAGAGCGCGGCCTGAACCAGTAACAGGTTGCGAATAAAACCTCCGATAATCAGGGGCATCTCTTGAATACGGTAGAGCGGCCCCCCCAGTAGCCAGGCACGCATCACCGCCATGCAGAAAATAAAGACAAAGATTGTGGGTCCTACCCCCGTCGTCAGCCCAATTGCCGTGACCATGATCAGCAGGCAGGGGAGTCCAACCAGCAGAATCCCCATGGGCATCCAACGCAGAGGTCCCATCGGCTTTTCGCGCTCGGTTTCGCGTCTCGCCAGCGCAGTAAAGGCCGCCACATAAAGGGCCACGATGAGCGGGGCAAGCATTGAGGGCCAGATTATACAGGTGGAGGGAAGCGACAAAAACCACTCCGGCCGCGCGGCCGCCACCCCGAGGAGCACGCTCAGGCCTCGGCAACTGCCCATGATCAGAGCCCCTACCCCTGGAACGTTCTTGAGCTTTCCGTTGTAGAGCAGAATCGCGCCTGAGAGGATTCCGGCCACGATCAAGGCGGATTTTCCTGCCAAGAGCGCGACATTCAGGCCGGACAGGGCCATGGCAATCGCAGCCATACGCGCCTGCGGCAGGGTGATCTCACCTGCAGGCAGGGGCCGATCCGGCCGTTCCGTCCGGTCGGTCTCCAGGTCAACAATATCATTTACGATCAGGCCAAAGAGATAGAGAAAGAGCGCGGCACCCATAGCGAACAAGAGCGGTCCCATTTGAATATGCTCCATCCGTCCGAAGGTCGCCAACATAAAGCCAGCTATCGAATCCCCAGGAACCGTCAAGAGGTTCGGAAGCCTCACGAGGCGAAACCATGGGCGAAGTGTCTTCATTTGATATCCAATCGGACCGACAGGACGGCGTTAGAGAACAGAATGGTCTCTGGCAGGAAAGCGACGTTCCAAACGGAATCGTCCAGATGGCGGAATTCCAGATCCATACCCAGGGGTTCCCCTCTCTTGACAGCGGGCAATCCGAAGAAGGTATGAGCCAGCTCATTGGTCATGAGCGCAGCGACCTCGCGCCGGCGATCCACGGCAAAACAGCGATAACGTCCAGCCAGTGTCTCCGGCAGTTCAATGTAGTACCGCGTGGGCATCGCAAGCGGACGATACAAGACCGCGTTGGTATAGGTATTACCATTAAAAGTATAAGAAACACGCGGAAAGTCGCTCTTCAAGAGGGGCGGTTTCAACAGAATAGCCAGTGCTAGCAGGATAATGACGAGCGCGACGGCGACTTTGATGAAATCTGGCAAAAGGTGGCGGAGGGAAATCTTCACAACACGCTACTCTTTCTTGCTTTTGACCTTCTGAGGCGTGACAAGCTTCATGAGCTCCTTGCGTGTCTTTTGTGGAAGTCCCAAGGTATCGCCTAGCATCGTGACGGTTGCGTCTGGCCGAGAGTCCAACATCTCCTGCATCAGCTTAAAGATGAACTTTTTTTCGATGACCGAGAGCGTGTCAAAGTTATCCGAATAGGATCTAAACGCCAACGCGCACGACTCGAAGCGCATTCTTGCAGCGACCTGTTCCTCAGTGGTGGCTTGTCCAGTGTAGGGGTAAATGTTGTCTGACTGCCATTGTTGGAGCATTTCGACAGTCAATGCCTCGCGGCGTTCACGGAAGTGGCTACGCAACGTCTCGCGTGTCGCATCTAAGAAGGCCTTAACTTCGGGGTGTAACTCTTCGAGAACCAAGAGATTCTCTTCGTGCAAGGGGACAAAGCGGTCTGAGACCAGATAAGCTGTATAGTTAAAGCCGCTTCCGGTGCGCACAGCAGCGTCAACCTCATGGAGGGCAAAGCCGTTTCCATTACAAAAGACGATCTTGCTTCTGCTCTGGCGCGTCTTCCATTCGATCACCTGTAACTCTGCGCGGGAACCATCAGAGGCCTTCAGGTGATAGGTATTGTTAGCGCGCTGAACAATGATTGGGTTGACTAGAAGACCCTGGAAGTAGATGCGGACATTTGGATAGGCCTTCAGATAGAGTGCAAAATTAGAGGCTAGTTGTTGTACGACCCACGTGGCATCCAAGAGCGACGCGATCGGATTCTCGATATGTGCCACGATGATCTCAGTTCCCGTGGCGGGCCCAGGCACGGCGACATCCGTTAAGGTAAAGTGACCGGGATTTTCAGCTTCACCCGCGAGCGTAAACGAGCGAAGACCCGACGCCGTCTGCATGGTGGTCCGCCATTCAACATGGTTTCCCAGCGAAAAAGCTTTAAAACGTCCACGGCCCTTGCGTCCATGTAAAACGCGTCCAGAGATCAATGTTTTGGTGGCATCCCGCTTCCAAGAGCCACCCAGGTTTCCAAAAGCGCTATCCGCCTCTAGGGCGTTGATACCGGTGCCATCATCCGAGACTCGGATCGCGTCGATACCCCCCAGTGGGTTTTGGATGACATCCACCTTTACATCGAACGCATCCGCATCCAGAGAATTCCAAATAAGTTCAGAGAGGGCCTGAATCGGGGATGCTGTGCAGAGAGACAAGATATGATCTTTTTGAGCGTGAACAAAGATTTCTTTCATGCGGTGCCACTCCTCATGGGTTATAATGACCGCAAAGTATAACAAAATAGCCTCTGACAGGACAGGATAAAGTGAACGAGTTCAGCGCGGAGTTCCGCGGATGGCCTATCGTTGCTTGAGTTGACCAGTTGGCTGGCGCAATTTCCCGTACACAGTTATGGCAATCACAAAAAGGTCGACAACGCACCAGTTTTTCCTTGCAGAAGGCACCCCCTGTATGAAATAATACGAACTTTTTTCACCCTAGGAAACGTGCTCCCGCCAGACGGCGGCCGGTGTCGTACTGGCCACGAGCGGACGCGGATCGCACGTGGCCGGAAAAGACACCGACATGGAAACTATTGACCTCACCTTCTTCGCCGCCCTTCTTAAAATCATGATGGTTAACATTGTGCTTAGCGGCGATAACGCCGTGGTTATCGCGATGGCCGCGCGCGGCCTGCCCGTCACGCAGCAGAAGACCGCCATCCTCTGGGGTAGCGGAGGGGCCGTGGTGCTGCGCATCTTGCTGACCGTGGTGGCTGTAGCCCTGCTCAAAGTGCCATTCCTGCAGTTCGTCGGTGGACTCTTGCTCATCTGGATCGCCTACCAACTGCTGGTCGAGGCGGACACGGAGGTCGGCGAGGACCCCAACGGCAAGCACGGCCTGATCACCGCGGTGAAGACCATCCTCATCGCCGACGTGGTGATGAGCCTGGACAACACGTTGGCTATCGCCGGAGTGGCCAAGGGGAACTACACCCTGCTGGGCCTCGGGCTGGCCCTGTCCATCCCGCTGGTGATCTTCGGCAGTGCGCTGATCATGAAGGCGATGGACCGCCTTCCATTCCTCGTCTACCTTGGCGCCGGGCTGATCGCCTACACCGCCGGCGAGATGATCGAGGGGGACAAGGCCCTCCAGTCCTATATGCCGCATGTCCTGCACGGCACGCCCTACCTGTCCATCCTGATCACCCTCGGGGTGGTGGGCGTGGGATACCTGTACAACCTGCACTTCGGTCGTAGCGCCCACGACGTACTCGTTGCCGACGAGCACGCCGCCGAGCGCATGAGCAACAAGCTCGACTGAGTGCTCCGCTGGGGGAATAAAGGGCGGCCTGCGGCCATGCCGCCTGCCGCGCAGATTACCAAAACGCAGATTGTGAATAGAATCCCAGACGAGGCCATTTCGGCTTGAATGACATAAGATCCTTGGCTATACTGTTGCTTCACTTTTTTTAGAGGAGATTCCTATGGAGCTTTTAAATCAGACCTTCACCATCATGGTTGTGGGTATGTCGTTGGTTTTTTTCTTTCTTTTCGTGGTCATCCAGTGCATGAACGTCATCGCTTATTTCGTCCGTCAGTATGAGGCGAAGTTGGCTAAGACTAGCGCTGCGACAGCCGATGACGGTGTTCATCGCAGACGTGTTGCCGCGGCCATCGCTGTCGCCACCCACACCTTCACCGAGAAAAAGTAAAAGGAGCCCTCGTTATGGCAAAAATAAAAATCACTGACCTCACCCTCCGCGATGCGCATCAGTCGCTCTTCGCAACCCGTATGCTCACATCGGATATGCTTCCCGTCGCAAAGCCCATGGACCGCGCGGGCTTCTGGTCCCTGGAGACCTGGGGCGGCGCCACCTTTGATTCCTGTATTCGTTTCCTGAATGAAGATCCGTGGGAGCGTATCCGCGCCCTCAAGGCCGCGATGCCCAATACGCCCATGCAGATGCTCCTGCGTGGACAAAACCTGCTGGGTTACCGTCACTATGGCGACGACGTAGTGGAAGCCTTTGTCGAACGCGCCGCCGCCAATGGCGTGGATGTCTTCCGTGTCTTTGATGCGTTGAATGATGCGCGGAACATGCAGACCTCCTTCAAGGCGGTCAAAAAGGCAGGCAAGCATGCTCAAGCGACCTTGAGCTATGCGACCAGCCCTGTTCATTCCATTGACTCCTTTGTCTCTTTGGCGCGCGAGCTTCAAACCATGGGCGCTGATTCCATCTGCATCAAGGATATGGCCGGACTGCTCAAGCCCTACGATGCGTATACGCTCGTGAAGGCACTGAAGAAGGCCGTGGATCTTCCGATTCAGATTCACTCCCATGCCACCACTGGAATGTCCGTGGCCACGCTGGTCAAGGCGATTGAAGCAGGTGCTGACGGTATTGATACCGCGATCGCCTCTATGGCGATGGGCACCAGCCACTCGCCGACCGAGACGCTCGTTGAGATCCTGGCGGGCACCGAATATGATACCGGCCTCGATCTGAAATCACTGGTCGAAGTTTCCGCCTACTTCCGCGAGGTCCGCAAAAAATACAAAGCTTTTGAATCCTCCTTCGTGGGCGCTGATCCGCGCATTCTGGTTGCCCAAGTCCCCGGTGGCATGCTCTCGAATCTCGAAAGCCAGTTGAAAGAGCAGAACGCACTGGATAAGCTGGATGCGGTATTAGAAGAGATTTCCATCGTCCAGAAGGACTTCGGATATCCCCCGCTTGTCACCCCTACCAGCCAGATCACGGGAACGCAGGCGGTCCTGAATGTTCTCTTCGGACGTTATGCACAGCTCAGCAATGAGTCCAAGAACCTCCTCGCCGGCAACTATGGCAAGACACCTGCCAAGCCGAACGCCGATCTCGTGGCGCGCGCCTTGAAGGAACTGAATATCAAGGAGGCCGTCACCTGCCGTCCGGCCGACCTGATCTCGAATGAATTTCATAAGCTTGAAGAGGAGCTGCGCCAGAAGATGGGCGTTGCCACCGTGACGCGCGAGGATGTCCTGACCTACGCGATGTTCCCGCAGGTCGCGCTTGGATTCTTCAAGACGCGTCCGAATGGTCCGGTCAAGATCGAAGCTCCCAAGGCAGAAGTCGCCGCTCCAGCCGCAGACAAAGAGCATAAGCATTACCTGGTGATGGTGGATGGCGTCGAACATCAGGTCAGCCGTCTCTCGGATGCGGATGGCAATGTCCATCTGCATGTGAATGGCAGTCCCTTCAAGATCAATGTTTCGAAGGTCCATTCATCCGCAACGGCAGGAACTGCCGCCGCCGCCACCCCGGCTAATGCCACGGCCGCGAAGGTGCTTGCACCGATGCCCGGCAAGATTCTGTCGCTCTCTGTTCCCGAGGGGACGCGGGTCGAGAAGGATCAGCCCATCTGCACCATGGAAGCGTTGAAGATGGAGATGGCGATTAAAACCCCTCAAGCGGGGACCGTCCGTTTCGTTGCCAAGGAAGGCAACACTGTCAAGGCAGGTGATGTTCTCGCTGAAATCGTCTAATTGGAGTTAATCATGTTTCGAACCCTTATCTCTACTCTTTCAACCCTTTGTCAGCGCCGGAACCTGCGGCCCGTGCTCTTGACATTGGCTGTCGTGGCTGTACTCTCCCTGCTCTTCCCCGCGACGCCCCTTGTGGCGCAAGGGACGCACACAGAGGGTGTCACAGCGGTCGTACAGTCCGTAACCAGCCAACCCGCTGCCACGGAAAATAATATTTCCGTCTCGGGTTGTCTCCAGAGCATTCTCCGCTCAACAGGGGTCTATGATATGACTTTTGGCGGACACTGGCGCCAGATCATCATGGTGTTGGTGGGCTTCCTGTTGCTCTATCTCGGTGTGGCCAAAGATTTCGAGCCGCTGCTCCTGGTCCCCATCGGCTTTAGCACGCTCTTCGTCAATGTTCCGCTGGGCGAAATGGGCAGTGCGCACGGCTTTCTTACGCTCATTTATGATAACGGCATCAAGAATGAAGTGCTCCCGCTCATCATCTTTATGGGTATTGGATCGCTCTGCGATTTCGGTCCCCTGTTGGCCGCGCCGCGAACCGCTATTCTCGGTGCCGCGGCGCAGTTCGGTGTCTTTGGCACTCTGCTCGGCGTGGCAGCCCTGAACTTTATCCCGGGCTTTGACTTCACGCTCAAACAAGCCTGTTCGATCGCTATCATCGGTGGTGCGGATGGACCGACCTCGATTATTGTCGCCTCTAAATATGCGCCTGAGATGATGGGCTCGATCGCGGTCGCCGCGTATTCGTATATGGCCTTGGTTCCTGTGATCCAGCCGCCGATCATGAAACTTTTGACCACGAAGAAGGAGCGTCTCATCCGGATGCGTCAGGTCCGTGAGGTCAGCCAGCTTGAAAAGACACTCTTCCCGCTCTTGCTCGTCGGCCTCTGCGTGCTCTTGTTGCCGACGGCTCTTCCGCTCATGGGCTGTTTCGCCTTTGGTAACTTTATCAAGGAGTCTGGCGCAATCGAACGCATCTCCAAGACCTTGCAGAATGAGTTGATGAATCTGGCGACGATCTTCCTCGGCTTGGGCGTCGGCATGCAGATGGAGGCGGACAAGTTTGTGCAACCCACCACGCTCGGCATCATCGTTCTTGGACTTCTCGCCTTCTCCCTTGGCACGGCGGGCGGAGTCTTGTTTGCGAAGTTCATGAATCTATTTTTGAAGAATGATCCGATCAACCCCCTGATCGGTTCGGCTGGCGTCAGCGCCTTTCCGATGGCTGCGCGTGTCTCCAACCGCCTGGGCCTTGAGGCTGATCCGCATAACTTCCTGTTGATGCACGCCCTGGGCGCGAATCTCGCAGGACAGATCGGTTCCGTCGTTGCCGCCGGCGTGATTTTATCCATCTTCAACTAACCTCATGTTAAGCGCGTTTATCATTGCAACAGTGGCTGTGGTCTTAGCAGAGATGGGCGACAAGACTCAGCTCTTGGCGATGGCGTTCGCAACGCGTTTCCGTTGGCAAACCGTGCTCTGGGCGGTTTTAGCGGCGACGCTTCTTAATCATCTGCTCGCGGTTGCCTTGGGCAATGTGGTCACACATTTTATTCCAATCGACTGGATCAAGCTGGCGGCTGCGGCTTCCTTTATTCTCTTTGCCCTCTGGACCATCCGAGGCGATGCCCTTCACGGCGAAGAGAAGCGTCAGGGGAGCTCTCCCTTCTGGACAGTTGCCGTCGCCTTCTTTATTGCTGAAATGGGCGACAAGACCCAACTGATGACCATCTCCCTTGCCGCAAATGAGGCCGTCAAGATCGAAGGCGCGGGATGGTTGATCAAATGTCAGGAGATCATCCCTGTCTGGATGGGCACTACAACAGGCATGATGATCGCGGATGCCTTCGGCATTGTCGTCGGCATCGTCCTGCACAAACATATTCCTGAAAAGGCTGTTAAATGGGTGGCGGCGCTCTCTTTTGCAGGCTTCGGGATGATTGGCTTGGACGATGCGCTCGATAATCTCTTAAAACCCGGCGCAACCTGTCATCATCCCTATCTTGTGGTCACAGCCATCCTCCTTCCACTCGCCATGTGGGGCGTCTCAAAGATCAGGACGCAAGAGGAAACAGAGGCTGGCGTTCCGCCCGCCTAATATGAAACCGACTTTAAAGATCGCAACAACGAAGACGCCTGATGGCGAAATGCTCACGTTGGTTCAGCACGATGCGGATTTCTCCATGAAGGTGGGTTGTCAGGAATTGATGACCAGTCGTGCGCATGAGTCGGAGTTAGAGTTGGCGCGGTTAGGATGTGCGCGCATTCTGGAACGACAGAACCCCACGGTGTTGATTGGCGGGCTGGGGATGGGCTACACCTTGCGTCAGACTCTTGACCTGCTTCAGCCCGGCGCAACCGTAGTGGTGAGCGAATTGCTCCCGGATGTTGTTCAATGGAATCGCGATTTTCTCGGCGAACTCAACAATCATCCGTTGCGCGATCCGCGCGTGGTGCTCAAGGTCTGTGATGTGATGAGCCTGATTCAGCAGTCCGAGCACGCCTTTGATACGATCATGCTTGATGTCGATAACGGTCCTGAGGCCTTGACCGCGGCTGGCAATGACCGTCTCTACAGTCGACAGGGACTGCAAGCCTGCATGCGCGCCTTGCACGCCAAGGGTTGCCTGGCTGTCTGGTCGGGCGCGATCGATAACGCTTTTGAGCGTCGGCTCAAACAGGAAAATCTCCACTTCCGCCTTTTCCGCGTTCCAGTGTACAAGGGCGGTAAAGCGCTCGCCCGGTGTGTCTGGCTCATCGCGAGCGATCCCCGCTCCCTGCCACCCTTGGAAAAGATTAAGGCTCGAAGCGAGTCATGAAGGGAAGTTGGCATCGTAATATGTGATGCATGCCACGTGCGCCCATGAACCGTAGCGACCACTCCAACAAGTGCTTGTTATGAAAGCAGACGTCGGCAACGCGTTTCAACATTAAACTTCGTTTAAGCACCTTGCCAACATGACGGCGACAATTCTCTTCATATATGCTTAAAGGCACGTCTTGTGTGATGTGAGCTACGATGCTCTTGCCGGCAATGCGTCCGCAGATCATCGCTACTGGAAGTCCGCCTCCGTTGCAGGGCATGACATGTCCGGCAGCATCTCCCACTAACAAGACATTTTCTTTTACAAGTTGGTGCACTTGGCCAGAAATCGGTATAGCCTTGACCGTCACTTCTCTTGCTTGTTCAATCGTCATCCCATGGGCTTCTAAAAAACGTTTCAGAAGCTCATTTAACGACAAACCCGTCATGTTCGTTTGGATGCCAAGTCCAATATTCGCAGAGTTCTTCTTTGGAAAAATCCATGCATATCCGCCTGGCCCTGCTTCACCGAAGTACATTTTAACCACATCGCCAAAGTCACCTAGTACATCGCATCGTATTGCGACAGCTAGGCGTCCTGGCTTTCGTAGTCCAGCACCATCTGCAACAAGGGAAAGAGGCCCATCCGCACCGACAATGACCTTCGCGGAAAACTCCCCTTTGTCGGTTAAAACGCTGTTGCCATTCACTTTCGCGACGGTGGTATGGGTCAGGAGTGTCGCGCCTGCAGCCTGAGCTCCCTGAGCCAGAGCCAAGTCGAAGGTTTGTCTATCTACGGTGAAGCCCATAAAGTTGAGTTTATAGACTCTCTTGTTGGGTGTGTAAAAATGGGTTCCCTTCATAACCCTGGAATAGTGAGTGGAAACAATCTCGAAAAGTTCATCTAAATCACTTACATCAGGAAACATGATGCGAAGTTCGTGTAACGCTGGCATATATTCGCCACATCGGACAGGTATGCCGATGTGTTCCCGCTTGTCCAGCAGGAGCACGTTCAGCCCACCTCGTGCGGCATATTTTGCGGTGGTACTGCCGGCGGGGCCTGCACCAATCACGATAACATCAAAAAGCAATGAGTTGGGCATTTAAAAACCCTTATAATAACGATAATTTGTTACGCCATGACAAGGGGTACTGGCGTTGAGCTCATGATGCCCTATTATACTGGCACAGCTTGTAGCTTAAGTCCAAGTGCATCCAACACTTTCAATATTGTTGCGAGGGCGGGATTCCCATCAATAGAAAGCGTCTTGTAAAGGCTCTCTCGTCCCAAGCCTGTTTTTTTTGCAATTTTTGACATTCCCTGCGCTCGAGTAATATCCCCCAGAATAGCGGCAATCAAAGCAGGATCACCCTCTTCAAGGGCGCAGGCCATATAAGCCGCCATATCTTCTTTCGTTTTCAGATGCTCAGCGGCATCCCACTTTTTGAGTTTTGCTTTCATAAAATAATAACTCCTAATAGACTTTCGAAAGCGCAATAGCTTTCTTTATATCGTTTGTCTGGCTACTTTTCTCGCCACCTGCCAACAAAATCACAACATCTTTATTTCGCTGAATGAAATAGATTCGATACCCAGGCCCACAATGAATCCTCATTTCAGAAACACCTTCGCCTACTGGTTTGACATCGCCAAAGTTTCCAATACTTAGTCGACGAATTCTCGTCAAAATCCGCATTTTAGACATGCGATCTCGAAGATGTGAAAACCACGAAGCATATTCCTGTGTTTCGTATGTTTGAATCATGAAGTGACTGTATCACGCAGGATACAGTTCTGTAAAGCAGAAATATAAAAGATCGCTTTCTTGCCTAAGCGTGATTACGCAACTTGAGTTCCGAGGGATGAGGATAGAGATAGTGCTGTTGCATCAGGTACGGAATCTGATAGAGCGCAATAAAGTGGCGGAAGAGCGTCATCGGCACAATTAACGGCACCTCTTCGCGAGCGTATTCATCAATGATTTTGCCTAGCTCGACCCGCTCCGCAGGCGTGAGGTGTTCTGAAAAGTAACCCTGCATATGTTGCAGCACATTCACATGGCGGCCGATCGTGGCATGGACGGCCATGGTGCTCAGATAACCCTTCTCGTAGGCGGCAATATGTTCCGCGAGATTTTCAGGTCTGGTCCCTGCCACGAGTGGTCCTAGTTCCTGCGCGCCTTCAGGTGAGTGGGCCATCAGCAGATATTTTGAACAGGCATGGAAGTTTTGGAGTCTGGCAACAGAGGGGTTCGCCACGATCTCGTCACGGAACCGTTTGAGCGCAAAGACGCGCTCGATGAAATTCTCACGCAGTACAGCATCGTTCAAACGTCCATCTTCTTCGCACGGAAGTGTCGGGAAAGCCTGTGTAAAGGCATGCGCAAAGAGTCCGGAGGTATGCTGGGTCTTCGGATTCCCGTCGGGGGTGTAGAGCTTCACATGGAAAAGACCAGACGAGGGCGATTTGGCTTTAAAGATGAACCCATGCAGGTTCTTGCCGCGGAGCTCCTCGATCGTCTTTTCGCAATAGCGTTGCATCTGTTCCGTGTAATCGGTTCCACTCTTGATGCCGACGAGCCGCGGCGCCTCAGGCATCCCCTCGAGGTGCATGGCTTCGCGCGGGATGGAGAGTCCACAGCCGACCTCCGGACAGACCGACACATACTCAAAATAGGGTGCCAGCGTCTCCGTGAGGTAGGGGTCATGCTTGTGTCCGCCATCAAAGCGGACCTTCTCGCCGAGAAGGCAAGAGGAGACGCCAATCGGGATCTTGGGAAACGGGGAGGGTGCATCTTTTGTGCTCATATGGGCTCCTTGAAGAATTGCCTT
>Ga0247841_10002382_pt1 | contig 37856 bp, 37 predicted proteins | sample LaCruzMarch2015__2_FD_192410 | JGI IMG/M metagenome (GOLD analysis project Ga0247841, IMG submission 192410) | Freshwater microbial communities from meromictic Lake La Cruz, Castile-La Mancha, Spain - LaCruzMarch2015_18m | ecosystem: Environmental > Aquatic > Freshwater > Lake | place: Spain... | reverse complement strand
GTATGCCTGCCGGCTCTGGAGTATGCCGGCTTGTCAGGGCAGGGAGTATGCCTGCCGGCTCTGGAGTATGCCGGCTTGTCAGGGCAGGGAGTATGCCTGCCGGCTCTGGTTAATCCTTTAGTTCTTTTTCCCCTGTGAATATTATACTCTGGCTTATCTCTCCTTTTACATTTACATTTCTTTGGAACATTTGGAACATTTCAATTCCAATTAGCTCTAATGCCTTTAACGCTCCTGAAGCATTAAAGGTATATTGTCCTGTTTCTTTGCCCTCTCTTATTACCGGCTCTGCCTGCATACATCTGCTAAGTACACACTTTAAATTATATAATATCCAATCTCTATTAAGCTCTGTTATTTCTAAAGCCTGCCTGCTCTCTCTTGTGTCCTTTGGCTTTTTATGCTTTAAAATCTTAATATGACCTTTTATATTTTTTTTTATTTTTGATTCCATTGTAACTATATTGAAGTGTTTTGCTGTAATTTTTTCAGGCAGTCATCTAATTTTCCTAATCTTATGGAGTTAAGCATTTCTAATCTGTTTTGAATCCTCTGGACTTTTAGAAAAGCCTTTGTTTTAATCCCTCTGTATGATTCTTTAAAGTATCTCTTTTCATAATATAGTTTTTTAATCTGGTTTTTTAAATCAAAATATCTATAGTCGCAATAACTTTGCCGGCTTAGTGTTTGTATAGTGTAGTATATTCTTTCCCTGTATGCCTGCCGGCTCTGAAAATAATCACTGTTATAAGCCATATATAAAACCCTGCATAATCTATGAGAAACAGGACACTGAAAATAATAAACAAACCCTTTGCCTAAATTGGACTTAACAGGAATTAGATAGACCATATAATCAAAATCCCTTTTAATGCCTGCCTCATCTGTTTTGGAATAAGTTAATCTGATGTGTTTATTATCATCATTGAAAACAACTGAATAAGAAATGCTGTCGGTTGTATTGCCTTTGTTATTCCATTGCATAGAGCCACTGCATAAAGAATTATTCTTTAAGAAATTATTCTTTAAGAAATATGAGTGTTCAATTCTTTTACTGCCCTCTGTTGTTGCTATTCCCTGTGTTCTGTATGGCATTGTTATAAGTGTTTATTGCCGGCTTTAAGCCTAAATCCTTAGAGAATAAGCCTGTATTTCTGGCATTTACAATCATTTCTTGTAATTGGTTGATATTCAAGACACAATAAGCCTGCCTGCCGGCTCTGGAGTATGCCTTTTAAAGCTAATACAGGCTTATATAAAGCATTAAATCTGATTAAGGTATGATTAACCTGCCTTATCTGTAAAATTGAATTGATTGATTGACCTTTTTGTCAAGTTCCTGAATCAAAGGATTTATTTCAATCAGTTCCTTAGTTTGTTTTATCTGCCTAATCTTGTCTTTAATCCTTTTCATCTGCATCCTGCCTAACTCATCTCTGGAAAGCTCAACCATATTATTAACCTCATCAAGCCCTAAGCTATTAAGAGCTATAAGCATCAAAGCATTTTGAAAGGTTTTAACATCTTTTAAAACCATATCATTAAATTTTAGTTTGTTTTTTTTAGTAATTGAGAAATAGAAAGACTTCCATTTCTTTAATAACTCAATATAGAAAAGCTCATCTGTTAAATCTTTTAAAAGAACCTCCTTATGGAATGTTTTCTTTATGTTCCTTAAATACCTTAGTTCATATCTTAACATTTTGCCGGCATACTGATTGAATGAATCCGGTATATACTGCCTCTTTTTTCTCATCTCTGCAATCTTATCATAAAAGATTAATTGTACCTTATCAGAGTGGAAATAAATGCTTTTCTCATTAACAGACTTCTTAAACCGGCTTAGCTCATCAAGGCAGTTGAGATAATTTTTAGCTCTATCTTTCATTATGAAGTTTTGAGAAACATCAAACCGATACAATAAAGAGTTATCAATCTTTTGCCTTAACTCATCTGATAGTTTTTCTATTGCCTGCTTTGTTGTTTTTCTGCCTAATATTTCAAGGTTATTTCCTAAGAAGTATTTAGGCAAACTGCCAAAAATGATTATGCCCTCTGGTATTTCATTGACCTGCAAATTTGATAATTTTGCTCTCATTTTTACTAAGCCTGTTTTTTGCTCAATCACTTCATTAACATTGCAAAGATTCTGCCATTTCAGAGCCTCATTGGTAACAAGTTTTAATCCTATTGTATCATACATGAGTGTAACAAAAAGTGTTACAAAATATGTACATACTAAAGCGATTGAGTTTCAAGGCTCTGGATTCCTGCTTTCAAATTGACTGCATTTTTCTTTAAATATTCCATTTCCGGTTGTAATTCAGAATCAAGCAATAAATCAGAGATTATAGTTAAATGATTCTTATTTTCTCTCAAAATAAACATCTCAATAATCTCATCTTTTACAATGAAAATAATTAAATCACTTGTATTGTTTATGTCGCCATAAGCAAGCTCCGGCTTGTCAATATCAATGAAATAAATAGAACTTAAATTTTTGTTGTTCCAAGCAATTTGTAAATCTGATTTCCTTTGAGAAGTTGCTCTAATATGTGGATTTTTACCGGCATATATAAAAGGCTTTACTAAAGGATTAAAAGAATCATTCTCATAGGCAGGCAAAGAATAAGCAACTAAATTAAATCTTGTTTTTCTCTCTGCCTGTTTTATGTATTTTAAATAATGAGTTATCATATTGCCTGCCTGCCTTTCTTAGCAATATAATCGTTTGCCTCTGCCTCAATCTCTGATTCTGATTTTGATTTATTCCTAAGAATCCATCTATTCAAATCTGATTTCTCAAAGAATAACTTTCCGTTCTGTGGTTTGTAGAAAGGAATCTGTCTCAGGCAGGTTAATTTATAAATATAAGATTTTGACAAGCCTAAATACTTACAAGCCTCATCAAGGCTCATAGGCTCTGCCTGTTTCATTGTTAATATTTCCTCAATCCGGTCTAACTGTTTTTGTTGCTCTTTAATCTGATTCATTTTTGTATTATTTTAATTAATTAATAGTAACTTTCTTTTAATACAAAAATATATCCTTTTACTTTACTATGCTCTTGTCAGTACCTATTTTTATTTAGCTATTATTTAACTGCCATACAAACAATAGGTATATAAATCTGTTTTTATCTCTTGTAAAAAGTATTGCAGGCAGGGAGTATGCCTGCCGGCTCTGGAGTATGCCGGCTTGTCAGGGCAGGGAGTATGCCTGCCGGCTCTGGAGTATGCCGGCTTGTCAGGGCAGGGAGTATGCCTGCCGGCTATTCTTGCAAATGCCTTTTTATTTTCCTTAAATGTTTTTAGAAATATAAAAATGCTTAATATCTGTAATGCTTTAATAGTAGTTCTTATTCTATAAAGCCCTGAATAACTGTAATTAAGCCCTAATAAAGCAATAATTAACCTTATAAATCTTAATTGCCTGAGCATTAAGATGATATTATTTTGCTGTTGAATGATATCATATAGCTGTTGATTTTTCTTTTTTAGGCTTTTTAGTTCCGCTCTAATTGCTTTAAGCCTTTTTCTGTCCTCTGATTTTGCCCACTTTACTAATTCTTTTAATTCTTTATCTTTTTGAATCATCTCTTTATTCAAAAGGTTTAGTTGTCATAGGTTTTACCTCTAATTTTGGAATGTTATTAACTGCTGTTTGTTTTTTCTCATCAATAATTTTAGCATATATTGCAGTACTTGTTAAATTTCTATGACCTAATAATTTTGATACTGTGTAAATATCAGTTCCGGCAGTTAGTTGCATAACTGCAAAAGTATGCCTGCCACTGTGGAAAGTAATATTTTTCCTTATTCCTGCCTGCCTGCATAGTTTAAGAATTGTAAAATTCACAGTATTTGTTTTAATTAATCCTTGAAAAGCCTTGTCATCTTGATTCTTGGCAATTTTTAATAAATCATAAGCCTGTTTATTTATAGGCAAATATTCAACTGAATTAGTTTTTTTCTGCCGGTACTCAATCAAATAGTTATCACCTCTTTTAATTACTTGGTTGCTTTTTAAGTTATAAATATCTGAAAATCTCAAACCGGTTAAACAGGAAAATAGAAAAGCCTTTTTTATTATATCATGGTTGCAGTCGGTATTGGATAACCTTTGAAGTTCCTCAAATGTTAAATATTCCTTTTTGGATTCCTGTGCGGAATAGTTCTTTATATTTAGGAAAGGATTTTTATTGATAAGACCACTATTAAAAGCCTCATTTATAATTACTTTCAAAAGAGTAACATAGTTTTTTTTAGTGTTATTATGCAAAGGTATGCCTCTTACTGATTCATGCTTATTGAGATAATTTTTGAAGCCTAATATAAAATTCTCATCAATATCCTTTAATGATGTTGTATCAGGATTGCAATAAGCAATCAAATGATTAAGGCAGTTTTTATAATTGGAATAAGTACCGGCTCTGAATCCTTTCTTATCAATTACTTTATTGTAATAATTAAATAAATTTATATCCTGCCTGAAATTAGTATCAAATTCAAATTGATTGTTTAATGATTCAACCTCTTTTTTCTTTAATATTAATCCTGCCTTGCTGATAAGCTCTTTATTGTATTCTCTCTGCTCTTTATTCTTAGGCTCTGAATAAATCCATATATCAAGAAACTCAAATTTTCTTTTAAGTTTCAATTTTCCTGTTTTATCTTTTGAATAACCTAAATAATATTCTAAGAATAATGAAGTTCTGCCATTGTTATTTTTCTTTTTCCTTAGATGAATTTTCATTTTTCTATGGTTAAATTTACAACTTTTACAACTTTGAAAGCCTATGGTTGTAACATAGTTGTAAATAATTGTAAAAGAAATACCAAAAGATTGAAAGTGATTGAAAAGGTTTGTTGAAAAAGAGTATTATAATTGAGCTTTATTGAGATATGCTTTTACTTCAATTTGATAATAACTAATATATTCTCTATTTAGTAATTATTAGTCTTTAATTAAAGTGAAATATGAGTGTATCAAAAAAAAAGATTGTTGAAGTTATTCCTCCGTTTTAAGCAAAACACATATTAAACAAATCAAAACCCCTTCTACCTGCCTCCCGAGAGTCTTATTGGGTGACATATCGGCAGAATTATTACGATACTCTAAAAATGTTCATTTCTTTTGAAGCTATTAAATATTATGTTTACCGTAATTGTTCTTTTTTGATCTTCCTGATATTATAACAAACTTAATTTTAATTATATGAGAACTGCATTATTTTCTTTATTTACACTTTTACTTCTTTTAGTCATATCTGTACAAGACTCTTCTAAGCTCAGTGCGCAAACAGTATTTGAAGATGCCGCCGCGCAGATTTTTAAGCAAAGCGGCTCATATTCCGCTGCCATTTTTAACGCGAATAACACTCTGATGACTGCGAGGTTTGTACAAAAAGACGGAGATTTCTTTGCCGAAGTCGGAACGTTTGACGAGAAAGGTTTCTTTACGCTTATAAATTTGATTGAGTTAAAAACCGACCCAAGCGAAGTTAAAATAAAGTTCAACCCTTCGCTTAATGAAATAGGAGTTAATGAAATCTCGTCTGATAAAAACAAGTTGTATATTTATGATATCAATTCCGGGAAAAAAATACAGGATTTTGACCCTCAGCCGGTGGATAACTTTTTCTTTACGCCCGACGGCAAATCTGTTGTTATCAGTTCAGGGGGGAATTCGACTTTGTTTGATGTCGCTGAGGGTGATGCAATAATATCTTATGGAACGAATACTGCCTTAGGTATCAGCAAAAATGGCAGTACTCTGTTCTGCAGGAACTCAAACGGTACAATAAGTTATATAGATATTAAAACAGCTAAGGAAATAAGAAATTTCAGCGTAAAGGATTTTAAATCAATTGAATTTGATAATACCGGCGAACTGATGCTGTGCCTCTATCCGGGCGCTATTAAGTTGTTTAAACTTACACAAGAGAGTGTCGTGCAGGTGAAAGAGATTGATAAAACATCAATTCAGCCGTCTGCCAGCAGTACGTTTGAATATTTCGTTTCAAATGATAACTCGGCGGGAATTCGTAATGTTTATAACCTCGGAGGGGTACGGATTTATACCGCTAAAATCGAACCGTACTCTTACGGAAAAGAATATTTTTCCGCGGATGACAAACGTATGGCATTCCTGACTGAGAAAAATATATATTTGTACGATCTTGAAATGATAAAATATTTCGGCAAATTAACGAAGAAATATCCTGACCTGTTTGTTGCGAATGTTGAATTTGAAACAGCTACAGACCAGGAATACAGGGCAAGCAGAGTAAAACTGGCAAAGAATGATATGCTCGGTAATATTGTAAGCCAGGCTCAGGTTTCCGAAAACATGATTTATGACGCTAAAAAGAATAGTTTTGGTGTTGTGGAAGTGAAAGTGAACAGTGTTGGAAATTACGATCCGAATACCGAAATGTATGATATAAGTATTGATATCCCTGTTAATTATACTTCTTTTTTCCCTTTAAATACTAAAGTAAAAGTCCCTAAATATACGGCGGAAGTTTTCAGAAATAACTGGCAAAAATTTAAAGCATACGCTTACAGACAGTTAAATAATGACCTGGACAAGGTTAATACTTTTAATGTTATTATTATAAACGATTTGAACAACGTAGTTTATAAATGTCTTATGCACAGAACTCTGCCTGTCAGCAGGCTTAGTTACGATGAACAGTTCACCGCTGCCGAAAAGTCGTTTAATATGCGGAATTTATATGACGCAATTGTATATTTGACGGATTATCCCGAGGATTTTAAGAAGAATTCTACCGTGGATTATATGATGAAACAGGCACTCAGTGCTTTTCTTGATGAAAAGTGGAGTTCGATAAATACAACGAATTATAACAACGATTATTTAAAGGCACTTATAAATCTTTCGGATATACCAAAGACATTTCCGAAATATGCCGACGTCGCGAAAATGCGGCAGTATGTTGTGAATAATATTATGGACACCAGACTTGAAAAAGTAAATGATTTAGTGCGGGCAAACAACTACCCGGATGCACTGGATTATTTCAATGCGAATGTTACACCAACTTTTAAAGATGATTATTCAGGGCTGACTCTTGATTATGAGTATTTTAATTCAAAAGCTGTTCCGGTGAAAAACGCTGTTCTTCATCACTTAGGCAGGAAAAGTATTGAGGGCGGAAACTGGAAGAGAGCTGTTGAAATGCTGAGTCAGGTTTCTTCGGATTATGCTGATTATGCGGATGTAGAGAAACTTTTGAGCGAGGCGAGGAATCAGCAATAACATAAAGGACTTAAATGACTCATAGAAACGTAAGTTTTATATTTAACACTTAACAAATTCAGTTAACGGTCGGGTCTTCGGGGAATGTTGACATAATAGAATATTCTCCCCCCATATTTCTTAATACTTTTTGCCATAAGTTTTGACTTTCGGTATTAAAAACAATGTCGGGAGTTGCATCCGTAACAAACCATGAATTTGCAATAAGCTCTTCGGTTAACTGATTCGGGCTCCATCCGGCGTAGCCAAGGAAGAAAATAAATTTATCCGGGTTCAGTTTCCCGCTTTCATAAAGGAGTTTAACGGATTCGTATTTCCCGCCCCAGTATATGCCTTTTTCAATTTCGTATGCTCCCTCAATGATATCTCCTGCTGTATGAATAAAGTTTACAACGTCTGTCTGCACCGGTCCTCCGATGTAAACTCCGGAGTTGAAATCAGGAAAACCTTCGATGATTTCATTAACTTTATATTTCAGGGGTTTATTGATTACAAAGCCAAGAGATCCGTTTTCATTGTTTTCAACTAAAATAATTACTGTGCGTTTGAAAAAATCAGTCAGGTTCGGCGCTGAAATTAAAAGTTTGCCTTTATCCGGTTTAATGTCATTAAATTTCATTTTACAAGATAAAGTTTTTTATTGAATAACTCTATATAATATTCAATAGACCGTCGAATGCCATTTAATATTCGAAAAAAATTGATTAAAATACATGTCGTAAAATAACAGCATCATCATGCTGTTTTGTTTATAAATATTGAGATTACCGGAATAATTGAGAAAATTAAATAGTACAGAAATACGCGAAAGGCTGAGAAAAATTAAACTTATCGCCGCTGATGTTGACGGTACGCTTTTGAATCACAGTAATGAATTGGGCGAAATGACAGTTGATATAGCGAGAAAGCTCAAAGCAAAGGGCGTTAATTTAACTTTTGTAACCCAAAGGATTCATTCTTCTGTCGTCCCTCACGCTAAAATATTGGATATACAGATACCCCTGATAACTGTGAACGGGGCAATGATTAAAGACTTAAACGGCAAAGTTATCAGCAAAACACTTATCAGCCCGAAACATGTTGATAAAGCCCTTGCTTTTTGCAAGAAATACTATATCCGTATAGCTCTGGTATATAACGACGAGATTGTTTATACCGAGGATAATTCCGTGCTGAAAGATTATATGTACAGGCTCGGGACAGAATACACGCTGGTTGATTCTTATGATAATTATAAAGATGATGTGCTCGAAATTATTATGATGGGCAATGAAAAAGTTGTCGTAAAACACGTTCAGAATAAGATGAATTTTCCTATGAAATGGTTTCTGATTGCCAAGTATTACCGATCAAACTCAAGGCTGGGTGTTTACAATCTGGAAATAAGACGCTCGGGAATGAATAAACGCAAAGGTCTGAAAATCCTCGCAAAATATCTTAATGTCAAAAAACATGAGGTCGCAGTGCTTGGCGACTGGTTTAACGACCGTGAGCTTTTTGATTACGGTGCTTTTAATGTTGCACTGCAGAATTCCGTTGCCGAACTGAAGTTTAAATCACATATTGTTACCGAAAGAACTAACGAAGAAGACGGAGTCGGAGAGTTCTTGAAACTTCTTTATGATTCATTGTAATAACCTGTCTAAATACTTTATTCGTAAATCATTATAAGATTATAAGCAAATCCTTTAAATTTTATGAGAAAAATAGTTGAATGTGTTCCGAACGTGTCCGAAGGCAGAGACCGCAGTATAATAGATGCGATTGCAGAATCGGTGAGAAAAGTTAAAGGCGTTAAACTGCTTGATGTTGATCCCGGAAAATCAACTAACCGGACAGTATTTACGTTTGTCGGCGATCCTGATTCGGTTGTTGAAGCGGCTTTCGAATTTACGAAAACAGCATACGAGCTGATTGATATGAGGAATCACACCGGTGAGCATCCGCGTATGGGTGCGGTTGATGTTGTGCCATTCGTTCCGGTAGCCGATGTTACCGTTGCTGAGTGCGTTGAATGCGCGAAGAAATACGGTGCCCGTACAGGCAGTGAACTTGGATTACCCGTTTACCTGTATGAGGAAGCATCTACTAATCCTGACAGGAAAATGCTTAAACAAATCCGTTCGGGCGAGTACGAAGGTATAAAAGATAAAATATATAAACCGGAATGGAAACCTGATTTCGGTCCGCAGGAATTCATTCCAAAGTTCGGAGCAGTAGCAACCGGCAGCAGGTTTTTCCTTATAGCATATAACGTAAATATTCTCGGTACGAAAGAACAGGCGCACCGTATTGCACTTAACGTTCGTGAACAGGGCAGAAGCGACGATGAACCCGGACGGCTTAAAGCCGTAAAAGCAATTGGCTGGTTTGTTGATGAATACAATATGGCGCAGGTCTCTATAAACCTTGATAATTATACAATTACACCACCGCATGTTGCTTTTGAAGAATGCGCAAAGGACGCGAAGGAGCTTAACCTTGCAGTCGCGGGCAGTGAACTGGTAGGACTTATACCGCTTGAAGCTATGCTCATGGCGGCTGATTATTATTGTAAAAAAGAAAATCTTTTTGTTATTGATGATAAACAGAAGATAAGGCTCGTGATAGAACGTCTCGGGCTTTCGTCAATATCACAGTTCGTACCCGAGAAACGCATTATTGAATATATGCTCGACAGCGATAATAATGAACCTCTGGCTTCAATGACGGTTCGTAATTTTGTTGAGCTCGTCGGCGCGCGTACAGCCGCTCCCGGCGGAGGAAGCGTTTCTGCTTTGGTTGCTTCACTCGGCGCCGGACTTGGCTCTATGATGGGCTGGATGAGCTACGGATCTAAAAAATTTGAAAGTATAGACAGTAAAATGAGGAAGAATATTCTTCCTCTGCATACTGCGATGAAAGAATTAATTTCGATGATTGATGCCGATACAAACGCTTTCAACGATTATATGATTGCTATGCGCTTGCCAAAGAAAACGGAATCTGAAATAAAATTCCGAAATGAAAAAATGCAGGAAGGTTTAAAGAAGGCGGTTGAAGTACCGCTCAGAGTTATGCGTACTGCTGGTTCCTGCTGGGATTATATGATTCAAATGGCAAAGTACGGTAATATATCTTCGAGGTCTGACCTCGAAGTCGGCGCAAAAAGCCTTGAGACAGGTATATGGGGCGCATTTAAAAATGTACAGATTAATTTACCGCAAATTGAAGATGATTCTTATAAAGCAAATGTTATACACGAAGGTGAATCTATATTGGATAATTCGAAGAAAAACCTGGGAAAATTAATGAAACTGCTCGCAGAAAGATGACAGTCATAATAATTTCGAAAAAACTCGGAACCGTCCTTCTCTACCGGACGGTTTTTTTATATCAGCGTGAAAAATTCACTGTTGTTTATCCTGTGGTGGCGAATAACCCCTGCGCGTACAAGGTTTACCAGCAAGCGGCTTGCGCGGCGTTCTGATATGTTAGCGAGTTTCTTAAATCCTTTAACAGTTATCTGTCCGTTCTCTTCAAGGAATGTTAACAGAGCTTTTTCGTTATCGCCGAGCGATATTACAAGAGGAGTATCATTGTTGTATGAGTGTTTGAGTAAGTTTACAGTTTCTTTCGAGGCTATAACGGATTTATCGTTATAACGGATATAAACACGCGAAGTGTCTTTGTCACCATCGTCAATAAGTTTGTGAGGTTTGGTTTTGCTTTCGGGTATCTGAATAACAACGACGTCCGAATTTTTTATCGGAACAATTTCAGTCCTGTAATGAATTTCCGGTTCACAAAAAAATCTGGCGGCAGTATCAATCAGCTCAAGCTCGCTCTTTTCGCTCTCGATGCCCACAATTTTGCGGTTATCGTCAACTCCGAACAGTATGCTTCCGCCTTTTGAATTCGCGAAGGCAATCATTTCTTTTGCGATTTTTTTTGGTGAGGAGAATTTCCGCTTGAATTCTATCGCCGCCCCTTCACCTTCTTCAATGAGCTTGTATAGTTCTGCGGCGTTCATTATAATTTACGTTTTAATAAGAATTCCGTTTGTTCTTGCTGAAATCTATGTAATCCTGAAGAATTATTTGTGCTGATATGCTGTCTATAAGCCCTTTCTCACGTTTCTTTGTTTTACTTAAACCGGACATTGCAAGATTATAGGCGGCGATTCCGGATGTAAAACGCTCGTCATAATACACAATCTCAGCATCGGGTTTTTCAATTCTCAGCTTTGTTTCAAGTTCTTCTCTGAATTTTTCTACGGAGACGGTTGCATCGGTATTATCGGAGCTGAAGTTAACGGGATACCCGAGTATTATTAATTCAACATTCTCAGCCATGATGAGCAATATTAGCTTCGAAATTAAGTTTTTATCGTTCAGCATATAATCCCGCTGGAATGAATATGACTTACTTTCATCGCTTACAGCAATGCCAACTCTTTTAAGTCCGAAATCAACCCCGAGGTATTTTGTTTTTTCTGCCAATTTATTAACAGGAAAGAAAACAGAGTTCTTTCCCGATATGTTTTCCGCTATACCTGTTCTTTCAGGAAGTTCTTCAGAATCTTACCGGGTTTAAAATGCATTTTTCTTCTGCCCGGGACAAATACAAACTCACCGGTCTTCAGGTTTCTGGCTTTAGGTTTTGGTTTGGTTTTCTTTACTTCAAAAACCCCAAAGTCGCGGATTTCAATCCTGATTATCGGATTTGCTTCCATGATAAGTTCCCTCATGGATTCAAAAAGAGAATCAACGATAAGTTTCTTTGTCGCCCGCTTTCCTGTGAGTTTTTCCTCTATCTTCCTTTCAACGTCTTTACGCGTAAGAGTCTTGGTCCTGGCTAAACCTGCCTTTTTGGTTTTGACATTTTCATTGTCTATCATAACTTTTATCTCCTATAGATTTTTTAAATCGCATAAAATATAATATTAAAGAATAAAGTATTAACATTACAGATACGTAGTACATATAACGGATTAACGCATCTAAAAGTTCAGTATTCTGTGTGTTAATTATTGTTAATAACATAATTATTCCTATACTTAATACTGCCGCTTTTCCGGGATAATTTGACATTAACACAATTCGTTTCCGGCTTTTCAGATACAGTCCGAATATCAATATCATTATATCTCTGGTTATCACAATTACAAAGAACCATGTCTCAATTTTATGCTGTAAAAACAATATCAGAACTATTGCAACTACGACAATTTTATCGGCAAGAGGGTCTAAAATCTTACCTGTTTCGGAAACCTGATCCAAACGCCGTGCCAGATATCCGTCTAATAAATCAGTGATATACATCGTTACTAATAATACAATGATAATTGCAGTGCTGTAAGATTCTTCCGGCTTGTATAACAGTAAATACACTGTCGGAATTATCAGTAAAATCCTTAATAGTGAAATCTGGTTCGATATATAAAATAATTCCCGATTCAATACGAAAATATAATAATAAATTTATTTTATTAAATATATATAAAAATAAGGATTAAAAGAATAGAATATTTGTAACTGCTCAGCATCAAAATAAATAGCCACAGATTCACAGATTTAGCTAATAAAATATTCATAAATAATATTCATTACAAAAAGAAAATTGTCAAATTGGAAGAACTATTTTGGGGGTATGAATGGAAATTCATCATATTTTAGGCGAAAATCACTAATAACAAAAATAATAATTTAATAATCTGTGAATCTGTGGCAACTTTTATAATATTTACACTGAGTAGTGACGAATATTTTAAGTTTGATGAGTCTTTTTAACATTTATTCATTTAACATTTGGTATAATATGTTTAACTTTCTTTGTGAAAGTATATTTGGATAATGCCGCATCAACACCGGTTGATTCCCGCGTAAGTGAAGCTATGGCGCCGTTTGTTAATAATTTTTACGGAAATCCGTCGTCTATTCATTCTTTTGGGAAACAGCTTAAAGTAGTTCTGGAGGAAGCCAGGGAAATCGCGTCTGCTTTTATCGGATGTAAGCCTAAAGAAATTTTTTTTACGAGCGGCGGAACAGAAGCTAATAATTCGGCGATTAAAGGGCTGACGTTTGCATGTTTTGACAATCTTTCTTCAAAGAATCATATTATCACTAATTCTATTGAACATCCTGCTGTGACAGATACCGTAAATTACATGCAAAAATTCGGTTTCGAAATTACAGTGATTAAGCCTGAAAAGAACGGAAGAGTTGACCCGGAACTGATAAAAAAGGCTTTGAAACCATCTACGTTACTGGTGACGATGATGCATGCAAATAATGAACTCGGAACAATAAATGACATCGAAAAGACAGGAGAGATATGCAGGGAGAATGGTGTATGGTTTCACAGCGATACAGTCCAGAGTATCGGGAAAACTGAACTGAATGTAAAAAATGCCGGATTGCATTTCGCAACTTGTTCTGCTCATAAGATTTACGGTCCGAAAGGAACTGGTTTTTTATATGTAAGCGAAGAAACAAAAATCGACAAGTATATTCACGGAGGCGGGCAGGAGCGAAATATGAGGGGCGGAACGGAGAATATAGCAGGCATTGCCGGACTTATGACTGCCATTTTAATTTTAAAAAATGAAATGTCTGCGGATATCAGGAATTATAAATCAATTAATAAATATTTATCCGGTAAGCTTCTGGAAGTTTACGGAAGTAATGTCATTTTTAATTCTCCCGCCGATAGATGTCTTGATAATATTTTAAATATTTCATTCAATCATGAAAAATTGAATGTTGCTGAAGGGATGCTCCCTCTGCAATTAGATATTAAGGGGGTTTCAGTTTCGGGAGGTTCGGCATGTGCGTCCGGCTCTCTTAAACCCTCTTCGGTTTTGCTCGAAACGGGGATTAATACAAAGACTGCTCTGTCATCAATCAGGGTTTCGTCGGGAAGGCATACAACAAAAGATGAAATAGATTATTTTATTAAATCGGTTTCTGAAATCGTAACAAAATAAATGCCATACTGAATGAAAGTTCCGAACTCGTTTTCAGCATCTGATTTCATAAATAAGTTCTGCTAAATCCGAATTTCTGATATCTATATATTCCGTGGTTGTCTTTTTCTGCCCTTAATATCTGCAATTGTCATAATAAACCCTGAAAGAATATACACGATGGAGATAGGAAATATTGCTTTTCCTTTTGTTAATACGGATAGAATAAATCCAAGTATGATTAATATGTATGTATATTTTCTGGTTTTAATTGTTTTCATGCTGAGTGCAGGAATGGCAGCGAACCGGATTTTGCTGACCATCAGAAGTGAAATACCGATAGTCACTACGAAAATAAAGGTTCTGCTTGTTTCATCATCCAGCATCTTACCGTGTACGAACATTATATATGAACAGACTGTAAGAGCGGCCATAGGCGTCGGCAGTCCGAAAAAAACATCTTTATTAAAACCTACAAGGTCAACATTAAACCTTGCCAAACGAATTGCCGAAAAAGCCATAATCATTGCGGATATTGCAAGTCCTGCTTCGCCGTAATCCTTGAAGAAAAAGTTATAGAGAAGGAATGACGGGGCAAAGCCAAAAGAAATAACATCCGAAAGAGAATCAAGCTCGACTCCGAAATCGGATGATGTCTTCAGGATTCTCGCAACCATACCGTCTAACATATCAAATATTACCGCAAAAAAAATAAAATAAACCGCATTATTAAATTCGGAATTGGATGCCGCAACTGCTGACATGAAGCCGCAGAAAGCGTTAAGAATCGTAAAAAGGCTCGGAATGAATTTTTTTGATGCAACCATTTGAAGTTTTTAAAGTTCTGCTATAATAGATTCTCCGGCTTTTACTTTCTGACCGACGCTTACTTTTATAATCGAGCTCCTGTTCAACAGAATGTCAACACGCGATCCGAATTTTATCATGCCAAAACGTTCGCCGGTCTGCACAGTGTCATTTTGTTTCAGAGAACATACAATACGTCTCGCCACAAAACCGGCTATCTGTTTAAAGATCAAAGGTTTTCCCGATTCCGTAATTATTCCGATTTCAGTCCTTTCGTTTCTCTCGGAAGATTTATGGTCGAAGGCAACAAGGTATTCGCCTCTTATGTAATTGAAGTATTTCACAGTGCCGCTTACGGGAATTCGGTTTACATGTACATTTAAAGGTGAAAGAAATATGCTGACCTGCATAATCTTTTCACCGGCACCGAATATATTGTTATCTTTGAAAATGATATCTTCGATTTTAACGACTTTGCCGTCAGCCGGAGATATTACAGTGTTTTCGGTTACGCCTTTGGGTACACGGCGTTCAGGGTCGCGGAAGAAATACAGCGTAAAGGATAATATAAAAAGCGCAGCTAAATTAAGAATAGCGCCTAAGACAGGATTTTCGAAAAACAAAGGAACGACAATAAGTATAAATGAAACAATTAAGACTTTTATTACCACATCTCTTCCGTAATTTGTTATCCTGAACAATATTTTCTGTTAAAATTAATAAATCAAAGATCGAAAAAGTCACTGATTAATCTCTTCATATACTTTCCCGGGCTTTTCACGGGATCGAAACGAAATTTTTGTTTTCAAATTAAGAATTTTATCGGTAAAATTCTATTCTTATTTCTTGATTAATAATTGCTGACTCTTTATAATAAAAATAAAAAACCCGGAAGAGTTTTCTTCCGGGTAATGAGAAAAATTAATCTTCAGTATTGCAATATTAATTGTTTAATTATTCTGTTTTGGTTCAGATGATGCCGATTCCGGTTTTATTGGCTGTACAGGAGCAGGCATCTCATCGCCGATAATATCTTCGATTCTGAAATCTATCTGCTCGGATTCGAATGTTTTTGTTCTGTCCTGAACGTCCTTAACGGTGAATTTTCTCGGGATTTTAAACTTAGCGATATAAGCGTCAATATCCGCCTGTTCTCTTTCCCTGAAGTATTCAATAACGGACAATACAACTTTTTTATTGTTCTTGTCAAATTCAATAACTTTTGCCATCATTTCATCACCGGGTTTGAAAAGCTCGCCAAAATTTCTTATCGGATTTATTGCAAGCTGTGAGGCAGGGATAAAAGAGTCAACCTGATCAGGAAGCTCGACAATAATTCCCTTCTCAATCGGTTTCACAATTTTAACATTTGTCTCGGATCCCGGCTTGTATTTTGTCTCAAGTTTTTCCCACGGGTTGTCAAAAAGTTGCTTATGCCCTAGTGAAATTCTTTGATTGGCTACGTCTATTCCGAGTATAACAACTTCAATTTCGTCTCCGAGTTTCACAAAATCATTGACATCAAGAATTTTCTTCGTCCATGAGAGGTCAGAAATATGGACAAGTCCGTCAACTCCTTCTTCAAGTTCAACAAAGATTCCAAAATTAGTGATATTGCATACTTTACCTTTTTGTTTTGTTCCGACCGGGAATTTGTCAAGCAAACTCTGCCATGGATTGGGTGTGAGCTGTTTCATCCCGAGTGAAAGTTTACGATTATCAAAATCAATATTCAGAATTTGAGCGTCAACAAGCTGACCCATAGTCACCATCTGAATCGGATTGGTAATGTGCTGAGTCCATGACATTTCGCTGATGTGTATAAGTCCTTCAATTCCTTTCTCGATTTCAATAAACGCTCCGTAATCTGTGAGCGAAACAACTTTTCCCGATACTTTATCGCCTAATTTATACTTATCCTGTATGTTATCCCAAGGATGAGACTGAAGCTGTTTCAGTCCAAGGTAAACTCTTTGTTTATCTTCGTCAAATTCAATAACAAAAACCTCAATTGTCTGGTCAAGTTTGACAATATCAGACGGATGGTTAATCCTGCCCCATGAAAGATCTGTAATATGGACAAGTCCGTCAAGACCGCCAAGATCAACAAATACACCAAAATCGGTAATAGCTTTAACGGTTGCTTTAAGAGTCATTCCCTTCTTAATTGTTCTGAGAAGTTCCTCCCGCTGTCCTGCCATAGATTCTTCTATCAGAACCTTATGCGATACGATAATATTCTCTATCTGGTTGTTTATCTTTATTACCTTAAACTCCATAGTCTTACCGACGTATTCATCATAATCTCTGATTGGTTTAGTGTCAATTTGTGAGCCGGGAAGAAATGCAGTCAGACCGCTAAGGTCAACAACAAACCCGCCCTTTATTCTGCGCAGGCATCTGCCTTTCACAATCGTACCATTCTTGTGCGAATCAACAATATTGTCCCACATTTTGATTGAATCTGCTTTCTTCTTCGAAAGTATAAGCTGACCTTCTTTGTCTTCAATCTTCTCCAGGAAAATTTCGATTTCGTTACCGACAGCAAGCTCTTCAGGATGGGCAAATTCATTGATTGAAACCCTGCCGTCTGATTTTGAACCAATGTCAATTAATACATCTTCGCCGTGTATAGCTACAATTTTACCTTTTACAAGTTCATTTTCCTTTATAACGTTAAAAGTCTTTTCGTAAAGTTTAAGCATCGTCTGAAACTCCTCTTCATCGTAGTCTGTAGAAATGTATTTCTTCGAAACTTTTCCGTTGTCCCCGTCTTTTAAAACCGCTTCATCAATAATCAAGGTTTTTTCTTCGACTTCGTTTTTTAATTCTTCTTCCATAATGTATTTCCGGCCATTGTTTTATCTCCTTCTTTTTTGACCGGTAAATCAGAAGGAGTTTTGTTTAATTAATCCCCGTTTTGCTTTTTTTGTCCGGTTTCCCGTTTTTCAGTTCAGGCTTTTTGCCTTTCTGTACGGGCTTATCGGCTTTTACAGCTTCCTCGGGCTTTTTTAAAAATAAATCAGGATTTGTTATAATCCTGTACAGGTGATTAACCTGCTCTTCTACAATCATATATGTTGAGTCAACAATAATAGCGTTATTCGCTTTTTTTAATATTCCGGGATTCCTGCGTTTCTCAATCTCATCCCGTAGTTTCAGTTCTCTTTCAATTTTATCCTTCGAAATTATTTGTTCGTTATCAAAAAACTCCTGCTGTCTCCGTGCCACTCGTGTTTTCATGTCGCTGATAATAAAAAACTTAAAATCCGCTTCAGGAAAAACATCAACACCGATATTCTTACCTTCCATAACAAGACTGTTCTCCAGTCCGTATTTTCTCAGTTTATCGTTAATAATTTTCCTGAGAGCGTTTACTCTGCTAACATTGCTCACTTTGTTAGTAATATCAAGCTTCCGTATTTGTGAAGATATTTCTTCCTCACCCAGGAATATATTATCATTCTCAAATCTCAGTTCAGTTTCCATCGCCACCTTGCAAAGTCCGCGATAGTCATTTGGCTTTACGTCAGCAATTAATGACTGCATTGTTACAGCTCTGTAATATGCGCCGCTATCAATGTGCGTAATGCCAAGTTTTCGGGAGAGGTAGTAAGCAGTTAAACTTTTTCCTGTTCCTGAAGGACCGTCAATCGCGATAATAATTTTATCCAATTGTTATAAAATACTGAAAAACAATAAATATTCTGTTTTTTTAAGTTTTATTCAAGTGAAAAAGTAAGTTTTTTCAGCCTTTTGCGAAACTTATTAAATTCTGAGCATAGTGAGTTTTACAAAAATCGGCATTTATCGCCTGAGTTGTTTGTTTACGTATAAGTTATTGGATTGCATTACTTTATTTTTGAATTTATATTTCGGTTTATTAAAAAATAAATCATTCGTTATGCCCGAGATACAAAACATTCACGCCAGAGAGGTACTTGATTCAAGAGGAAATCCGACTGTAGAAGTAGATGTTACTTTATCAGATGGTTCTTTTGGAAGAGCTATCGTTCCTTCAGGCGCGTCAACCGGAGAAAAAGAAGCGGTTGAGCTAAGGGACGGGGATAAGAAACGTTTTCTCGGAAAAGGAACACTCAAGGCTGTTTCAAATGTCAATACGATAATAACAAAAGAGCTGATTGGAATGAATGCCCTTGAACAGAAACTTATTGACGATACCCTTATTGAAATTGATGGAACTGATAACAAAGGAAAAATGGGTGCTAATGCCATACTCGGAGTGTCAATGGCAGTTGCCCGGGCAAGCGCTGTTTATTCAAGGATGCCGCTTTACCGGTATCTGGGCGCTTTTGATGCCGTTACTCTTCCGGTACCTATGATGAATATACTGAACGGGGGTAAGCACGCGGATAATAATGTCGATTTTCAGGAATTTATGATCGTTCCTGCAGGTTTTAGAAAGTTTTCAGATGCACTCAGGTGCGGAGTCGAAATTTTTCACAATCTGAAAAAAGTTTTGCATGATAAAGGATATAATACATCGGTCGGAGATGAAGGCGGTTTTGCCCCCAGTCTGAAATCAAATAATGAGGCTGTTGAAGTGATAATGTCTGCAATACAGCAAGCCGGATATAAAGCCGGGGTTGAGGTTTTTCTGGCACTGGACGTGGCGGCAAGCGAAATGTTTGTCAATACCGGTAAGAGTAAATCGAAAGGCATTTATGAGTTTTATAAATCAGGGTTACCTTCAAGGTCTTCAGATGAAATGATAAAGTTTTACGAGGAACTCTGCAGGGATTATCCTGTTATAAGTATTGAAGACGGTCTTTCGGAGCATGATTGGGACGGGTGGAAAAACCTTACCGATGCGCTCGGAAAAAAAATCCAGCTTGTAGGTGATGATATATTTGTAACAAATCCGTCGATTTTTTCAAAAGGAATAAGTAAAGGTATAGCGAATTCGATTCTGATAAAAGTAAATCAGATAGGTACAATCACCGAAACGCTTGATTGCATTAAACTTGCAAAAGACAACGGATATTCTACCGTTATCAGCCATAGAAGCGGTGAAACCGAAGATGTTACAATTTCAGACCTTGCAGTAGCGACTAATGCCGGGCAGATAAAAACCGGTTCCGCTTCAAGAACTGACCGGATAGGAAAATACAATCAGCTTCTCAGAATTGAAGAAGAACTCGGGAACAGAGCCGTTTATTCAGGGAAGAAAGTTTTTAAAAATTTAAATAACTAAAAATATGAAGTTATCACAATTTAAATACGTACTTCCTAAAAATCTGATAGCAAAAGTACCTAAAACTCCGCGTGATGCGTGCAGACTAATGGTGATTGACAGGGAAAAACAATCATTGCAGACTTTCAAGTTTATGGATATTATTAATTACGTGAATGAAGGGGATGTGATAGTACTTAATGACACAAAGGTCTTTCCTGCAAGATTATTCGGTGCTAAGGAAAAAACTAAGGCTAAAATTGAAGTTTTTCTGCTCCGCCAGCTCTCAGTAGTTGAAAACATCTGGGATGTGGTTGTTGACCCTGCCAGGAAAGTCAGAATCGGAAATAGAATCTTCTTCAATAAAAATCTCTTCTGTGAAGTCATTGACAATACGACATCAAGGGGGAGAATAGTACGTTTTAATATTAAAGATGACTTCGGAAAAATTATTGACAGGCTTGGAAAAACACCGCTTCCGCCGTACATAAAAAGAGAATCAACGGAAAAAGACAGAGAGACTTATCAGACTGTTTACGCAAAGAATGTAGGGTCCGTAGCCGCACCTGCGGCGGGTTTGCATTTCACAAAAGAACTTCTTAAAAAGATTGAGAAAAAAGGCGTTAAAATTGCCTATATAACGCTTCATATAGGTCTCGGAACGTTCAGGCTCGTTGAAGTGGAAGACTTGTCGAAGCACAGGATGGATTCTGAGTTCTTTGAGATTTCTAAAGAAAATTCTGATATGATCAATGACGCCATACACAAACGCAAAAAAATCATTTCAATCGGAACCTCTGTGGCAAGAGCACTCGAGTCGAGCGTTATTACAGGAAAGAATGTCCGTCCCAGTAAAGGTTGGACGGATAAGTTTATTCATCCGCCGCAGTCAATGGCAATTGTTCATAAACTTGTTACTAATTTTCATACTCCTCAAAGCACTATGCTGATGCTCACTTGTTCCATGGTAGAAAGAGATTTGCTGATGAAAGCATATAAAAAGGCAATAAAAGACAATTATAGATTCCTCGCTTATGGTGATGCGATGATTATAGTTTAATTTTACAATATATTCCGTATAAAAGTTATGGGGTTTTTTGTGATTATACCTGCTTCCGGAAACGGAGTTCGTTTCTCCGGAAAGACTCCAAAACAATTTGTTAAAACCGGGGGGGTAGAAATATTAGCCCGCACTATCGGCTGTTTTAACAAACGCAGCGATATTTCTGCAATTGTAATATCAGCTCAGCCTGAATATTTTATGAGGATATGCCGCATTATTTCGAAATACAGTTTTGATAAAGTGAAATATATTGTTGAAGGCGCCGCTATGCGTCAGAATTCTGTTTTCAACGGTCTTTTGTCACTAAAAAATTTTGCTGATTGTTCGCCTTCCGACCGAATAATTGTTCACGATGCCGTGAGACCGTTTCTTCAGGACTCATTTCTTCTCAGACTGATGAGAGCTTCACGAAAATATAATTGTGTAATTCCCGGAATAAAATTAACCGATACTGTCAAAATGACGGTCGGAAAGGATATTGTTGCGAAAACTATTCCGCGTGAAAATCTTCGCAGTGTTCAGACTCCGCAGATTTTCCGTTATGATGAACTGATGAAATCATTCAGGTACGCTTTTAAAAAGAAATTCACCGGAACAGACGAAGCTGAATTACTCGAACACGCCGGTTATCAGGTAAAAATTATCGAAGGAGAACCGGCTAATATAAAAATAACAACAAAAAACGACCTTAAAAATAAATGAAACCGATAGTTATATCTACGTGGAAACACGGAATTGATGCTAATAAAACTGCTTTCGAAATTCTTGCGCGCGGAGGCAATTCACTCGATGCCGCGGAGCGGGGAGTTATGACGGCAGAAGACGACCCTTCTGTGCTGAGTGTAGGCTATGGCGGGCTTCCGGACGCGGACGGCAGAGTTACCCTTGATGCCGCTATTATGGATTGGAAAGCCCGCGTTGGTTCTGTTGTCTGTGTGGAAAACATTAAAAATCCTGTCAGCCTGGCAAGACTGATACTTGAAAATACGGAACACACTATGCTTGCAGGCGACGGAGCTTACGATTTTGCGATTAAAAACGGTTTTAAACCCGAAAGTCTTTTAACTGAAAATTCAATAAGACGGTTCAGGGACTGGAAATCTTCGAACTCCAATCGGGCAGAAGAAATTCATACAGAAGATTTTTCTATTCCCAGAAGAGTTCTTCAACGGCAGAACTCTTCTGGAATTAATATTAACGAAGACGGTAATCACGATACAATCGGAATGGTTGCCCTTGATTCCGACGGACACGTTTCGGCTTCCTGCACTACGAGCGGAATGGCGTGGAAACTGCACGGAAGAGTGGGCGATTCACCCGTTATCGGCGCGGGATTGTACGTTGACGGAGAAGTCGGCGGAGCGGCTTCAACCGGACGCGGTGAAGAATGTATACGAGCCTGCGGCAGTTTTTTGATAGTCGAATTAATGCGAAACGGCATTCATCCGAAGGAAGCCTGTAAAGCGGCTTGTGAGAGGGTTTATAAACTTAATCTTCTTTCAAGCAAGAACCGCGACCATATCTATCAGGTCGGATTTGTTGCTTTGAATGTTAAAGGTGAATTCGGGGCTTATGCGGTCAGATACGGGTTCCAGTTTGCTGTTAATGATTCCGGCGGTAATATGCTCGTTGACAGTGATTTTTTAATAGCTGAAGATAATATTGTAGAAGACTTATAATAAATATAATTGGATAAGTATTTAATACTGAAAAACCCTCTCGTGCTGACATTCGATAAGGATGACAACGTCGGTTATTATAACATCGTCATTAAAAATAATCTCATCCATGAAATTGATTTTAATAACGAACTAATTTCTGACAGGAATATATACACCCGGTTTCCCGGTGTTAATATTATAGACGCGAAAAATAAAATTGTTATCCCTGCGTTTTTCAACTCTAATCTGAATTCATCTTTTGCTCTTAGCGGAGTGTTTTTTGAAAGATTGCATTATGATAAGATTTCTGATAACCTGTCGCTTGTTTTACTCGAAAAGTATTTTACTAATCCTGATAATAAAGGTGACCTTAAGAATCTTATTTTATTCAGTTTTTTCCGTGCGCTTTCAAACGGCGAAGTATTTGTTAACGAAACATCCGCATATCTTTCGAAAGAATTTATACAGGAAAACTCGAAATTCAATTTTCTTCTGGTACAGGATGTCGTTTATACGGCTTATACTGAAGCCTTCAACAAATATCTTACGGAATTAAAAAAATTCCATTGCGTCAGTGTCCGGGATGAATCCGTGATGAATAATTATTCACTGACGGCAATCGCCAAAGCAATAAAAGAAGGCAGAAAAAAAGTATTTTTTGAAGTTCTTCAGAAATCATCGGGATACGCAGAACTTTTAAGGTCAGGCAAGAATTCTTTTTCGAAATCACTTTTCGATATACTTGCCGAGAATGACCTTTTGAATTCTAAAGTGATATTCTCGAACCCTATTCACATGCAAAAGAGTGAACTTGATTATCTTTCGGGGAAAAATGTCAATGTCGTTTTATGCCCGAGCGATATTCTCAAGCTTGCAGACCGCAAACCGGAAAATTATGATTTTCTCAAATACGGACTGAATGTCAGTATAGGTACCGGTTATACCGGGAAGTCCGTTCTATCCGAACTTAAACTTTTTTCTCATCTTGCAAAGAAAGGCAGTATATCTTACCTCGCGCTTTTAAAGATGGCGATAATTAATCCTTCTATAACGTTTAATGTTTCGGAAACGCACGGAAGCATCGAGAAAAATAAAATCGCAAACCTCGTACTTTTTGATATTAATGACCTTCGGAATTATTTTATACATCCCGAAGCAACATCGGAAAAAGTTGCCGAACATATTTTGGAAAATTTTGATTCAAAAGATATATCAGATGTTATTATTAAAGGCAATATTATCAGACGCGACCACAGAAGCAAGCTGTTTGACGCCGATACAATGAGGCAGAATACACTGGAACTTGCGGGTAAAATATTTGAAACCGGTAAATATTACGAGTTCAAAGAAAAATATCTTATGCGTAAAAGAATTAAGGAGCTGTCAATAAACAATAAAGAGGAAAAAGAGATGATTGTAAATGCCGCGGAAAGTGCGGTGGATGAAAGTGTTTATCAGGATACGGCTATAATTTCGGACAGTGAATTCAGGATAATCGGCATACAGAAAAACATTAACGATATCAATACCGAAGGTACGCAGGGAATTAGGCAAAACGAAGCGTTTTCGGTTTTCGAGCTTGAGAGCCTTGACAAAGGTTTTAACCTTTTTAATGAGCCGATAGAGCTTACACCTTCACTGAAAAAAAGTTCTGAGAAAACAGTTGTTGAAAAAAGTTCTGCTAAACCGAATGTGGTTTTCAGAAGAATTTCGGCGGATCAGTCTGACGAAGAAGATAAATCGGAACTACAGCCGAAAAAAAGTTCTGAAGCTCAATTACCAACTGAAAAGATAACTCCGTTAAAGAAAAGCAATCTGCGCTTCGGATTCTCAGATGAAGAGTGATTTTCAAAGCGCTTCTTTAAGGAATTGTGCCGTGTAGGAAACGTCTAAATACTTTTTCACTAATACTTCGGGTGTTCCTTCAGCAATAATACTGCCTCCTTTATCGCCTCCTTCGGGTCCTAAATCAATGATCCAGTCAGCGCATTTAATCACATCAAGATTGTGCTCTATCACCACTACCGTGTTTCCCCTGTCAACAAGTTTATTTAATACGTTTAAAAGCATATTTATATCTTCAAAATGCAAGCCTGTTGTGGGTTCGTCAAGAATATAAATTGTTTTGCCTGTCTGAACTTTTGACAGTTCCGCGGCAAGTTTAACACGCTGGGCTTCGCCGCCTGAAAGCGTTGTTGCCTGCTGGCCAAGGCATATATAGCCTAAACCCACGTCAAACAGAGTTTTCAATTTCCGTTTAAGCGGCGGAACAGATTCAAAGAAAACAACGGCATCTTCGACGGTCATCTCCAATACATCAGATATTGATTTACCCTTATACAAAATACTTAATGTTTCGGGATTATAACGCCTTCCTCTGCATGCATCGCATGTAACATAAACATCGGGAAGGAAATTCATCTCAATTTTTTTTAGTCCGCCGCCTTCGCACTCTTCACATCTTCCGCCATTTACATTAAAAGAAAACCTTCCGACTTTATATCCCCTTATTTTTGATTCGGGTAACGAAGCATATATATCCCGTATGAAAGTAAAAAGACCCGTATAAGTCGCGGGATTACTGCGCGGAGTTCTCCCGATAGGTGTCTGATCAATTTCGATTACTTTATCAATAATCCGTTCAAACCTGCCCTCGCTTTTTAATGATAATCCGTCAATTGAAGAATACGGCAGTGGCTGTTCAGCGGATTTCATCAGGTTACGCGAAAGTATTCTGTAGAGTGTATCATTAATCAAAGTGGATTTTCCGGAACCGCTTACGCCCGAAACGCATATAAATTTCCCCAATGGAATTTTCAGATTAACATCTCTGAGGTTATTGCCTTTGGCGCCTTTCAGAGTTAAAAATTTACCGTTTCCTTTTCTCCGTTTTTCATTGTACAGTATTTTCTTTTTACCGTGAAGATATTCTGCCGTTATCGAATCGCCGTTAATCTCCCCCGGTTTTCCGGCGGCAACAACCTCGCCTCCGTGTTCGCCCGCCCTTGGTCCGAGGTCAACCACATAATCCGATGATTCTATCATTTCCCTGTCATGTTCGACTACAATTATCGAATTGCCAAGGTCGCGCAGACTTTTCAATGAATTGATAAGCTTTAAATTATCCCTTTGATGAAGCCCTATCGAAGGCTCATCTAAGATGTATAAAACTCCCGTGAGTTGGGAACCGATTTGTGTCGCAAGCCTTATTCTCTGCGCTTCTCCGCCTGATAATGTCTTTGCGCTTCTGTCAATCGTCAGATATTCAAGACCAACATCCAGCAGGAATTTCAATCGAGACGATATTTCTTTTATCACCGGTTTAGCGAGAATGCTTTTATTGTCAGTAAATTTCAATTCCGAGAAATATTCAGCACAGGCGCGTATATTCATCTTTGAAATATCATGTATGTTCTTGCCGCCGATTTTCACCCAAAGTGCGTCTTCACTCAGCCTGCCGCCGCCGCAGGTATTGCACTGTGTAACGCTCATAAATCCTTCAGCCCAGTTCCTGATATGGTGAGAAGAAGTATTCCTCGAAACTTGCTCAATATATCCCGTTATTCCGCTGAATTTGTGTTTGTACTCGTAAGATTTGCCAAGCGAATTAGTGTATAAATAATTAACCTTTTCTTTCGTCCCGTAAAGTAAAATTTCCCTGGCTTCTTTACTGAATTTTTTAATCGGGGTTTCCGGTGTTACCCCTAAATGCTGAAGAACTCCTGTGATAATGCTTGCTATCCACGTTTTCTTGGGTTTACCGATGGGAGCGAAACCACCATCAATGTAAGAAAGATTCTCATCGGGAAAGATACGGTTTTCGTCAATGCGTTTTTTTTCTCCGAGACCGTAGCAATCTTTACACCAGCCGTATTCCGAATTAAATGAAAACATGTTCGGCGCGGGTTCTGAAAAACTTCTGCCGGTTTCTGGGTCCGATAACCTCTCGTTATACATCTTATCTCCATGTCCGTCGTTTATGATTAAAACTCCGTCTCCGTATTTCAAAGCCATTTCGAGTGAATCGTAAATTCTCATACGCGATTTATCGGACACGGATAAACGGTCTATAACAACGTCAATATCGTGAATTTTAAACCTTTCAATTTTCATCCCGAATTTTATATCCTGAATATCTCCGTCTATTCTGACCTTGGTAAATCCGTCAGCAAGAACTTCCGCGAACAATTCACGGTAATGACCTTTCCTCCCGCGTACAAGCGGACTGAGTATTGTAATTTTTGTGTCCTTCACTGGAACCTCTGCTGGAACCTCTGCTGGAACCTCTGCTGGAACCTCTGCTGGAACCTCTGCTGGAACCTCTGCTGGAACTTCTGCAGTCCCTAAAGAGCTCTGCGCGGATGGCTTTTTTTCATGAAAATGCTCTCCGTACATTACTTTTTCAAAAATCTGGTCGAGTGACTGACGGGTAACTGCTTTGCCCGTATCAGGCGAGTATTGTATTCCGCATCTGGCAAAAAGCAGGCGTACAAAATCGTATATTTCAGTTATAGTCCCTACGGTTGACCGCGGATTGTGAGAAATCGTTTTCTGCTCAATTGAAATTGACGGCGATAATCCTTCAATCTTGTCAACATCAGGACGCTCAATTCCGCCTATAAATTGCCTGGCATAAGATGAAAGCGTTTCCATAAAGCGCCTCTGCCCCTCAGCATAAATTGTGTCAAAAGCCAGAGAAGATTTTCCTGACCCGGACAACCCTGTAAAAACAACGAGCGCATCCCGCGGTATCTCAAGGTCAATGTTTTTGAGATTATGCACTCGGGCGCCTTTAATAATTATTTTATCTAAATGTGATATAGCAAAAAATATTTACTGATAATTCCAACCTTAAAAGTACTTCTTCCCGTTTCCTGAATCAATTCAATTTCTTCTGCCGTTATACACTATTTTTTCTTTTTGTTAATGGGTATTTTAAAAGCACTTACAAACTATGTTCAAAAATTACAAGGATTGCACCGATTATCTGTTTTCACTGGAACGGGCTGGTATTAAATATAGCCTGAATAATATACGGATTTTACTGTCTTCGCTCGGAAATCCGCATAAGGAACTTCAATGTATTCATATCGCAGGAACAAACGGTAAAGGTTCGGTTGCCTCAATTATAAATTCAGTACTCATTGAACACGGATATCTAATTGGTTTATATACATCGCCGCATATAATTGATTTCCGTGAACGAATCCGTGTTAACGGCAGTATGATTCCGAAAGATTTTGTAATTCATTTCATGTCCGTCATAAAACCGTTATGCGAAAAGATTAAGCCGAGTTTCTTCGAAGCATCAACTACCATGGCATTAAGTTACTTTTCCGATACGGGAGTGGATTTTGCCGTTATTGAAGCCGGACTCGGCGGGCGGCTTGATTCCACTAATGAAGTTAAGCCGTTGATAAGTGTAATTACCGGCGTTTCGATTGACCATACCGAATACCTCGGAAATCGTGTCGCCTGTATCGCAAAAGAAAAAGCGGGAATAATTAAAAAGCGGATACCGGTTGTTACCGGAAATCTTTGCCCCGTATCGCTCGGAATAGTTAAAGATTTCTGTGTAAAAAAAAACTCCGTGTGTACTGATTCACGCAAAGAATGCAAAATTACGGTTATTAAACGCACGGGAGATAATTTTGTATTTGATTTGAAATGCGGCAAACTGGCTTTTAAAAAACTCTGTCTTCCTCTTGCGGGAGAATTTCAGTCGCAAAACTTAAAGACTTCATTTACTGTCCTCAATAATTTATTCTCACGCGGATTTATTGAATTAAACCGGAAGAGTACAGCGGCAGGGCTCCTTAAAATAGCCATAAACTCGGGTTTTCGATACAGATTTCAGGTTATTAAACGGAATCCGCAAGTGATAGTTGATGTTTCGCATAACATACAGGGAATAAAAAACATTAAAAATAATCTTGAATATTTCGAATACAGAAATCTGTTTGTAATTTTCGCGATGATGAGTGATAAAAATCACTCTGCCTGTATAAGCGAACTTGAAAAACTTAATGGTCTGTTAATATTCACAAAGCCCTCTTACAAGCGTGCAGAAGAGCCATTGAATCTTCTGCGGCTTGCGAAGAATAAAGCCCGCGCGATTGCAGTAGATAAAATAAAAAACGCATATTCGCTTGCAAACATTTTGGCGTCAAAAAATGATTTAATACTGGTAACAGGCTCTTTTTTTCTCGTAAGCGATTTTTTGAAAATTTATAAACGATAGTAAAAAATGATTAAAGCAATAATTTTCGATCTTGACAATACACTCGTTGATTTCATGCTGATGAAAGACCGTGCTGTTGACGCTGCCGTGCACGCAATGATTGACGCGGGGTTAAACCTGAGGCAGACGGAAGCGAAGAAAAGAATCAACGATATTTATACAAAAGAAGGAATTGAGTACCAGCAGGTTTTCGATCAGCTTATTCTCGATATTTACGGTATAATTGATTACAGAATTATTTCATCCGGAATAGTCGCTTACAGAACGGCTCGCGAAGCAGCTCTCAAACCATACCCTAAAGTTTTTCCGACTCTTATCGAACTCATTAAAATGGGTATAAAATTAGCCGTAGTTTCAGATGCTCCGACAAAAGAAGCCTGGCTGAGGTTGTCTTATCTGAACTTTCATCATCTGTTCGATGTAGTCGTTACTTTTGATGATTCACGGGAAAGAAAACCGTCTCCTGTTCCGTTTAATGTAGCTTTGAAAAAATTAAACTTAAAGTCTGAGCAATGTCTGATGATAGGCGACTGGGCTGAGCGGGATATGGTAGGCGCAAAAGCTGTCGGTATGAAGACTGTTTTTGCGCGCTACGGTGATACATTTAACACCCTTCATCCCGGGTCTGATTACGAGGTTAACTGTATTTCTGAATTAATTGATATTATAAAAAAGGAAAATAAATTATAATGGTTAAAGGGATAGGAACAGATATTGTTGATATAAAACGGATTAAATCTGTAATGGAAAAGTTTGGCGACCGGTTCTTTCAGAGAATACTGACTGAAAGTGAAATTGCATACTGCAAGTCTTTTTCAAAACCCGACCTTCACTTTGCCGGACGATTTGCTTCAAAGGAAGCCTATTCAAAAGCGATTGGAACGGGTATCTCAAAAGATTTCGGCTGGCGCGATATAGAAATCCTGAATGATGAAAGGGGAAAACCGTACATTAACCATACGAAAGAGAATGAGTATTCAAAATACAGATTTCACGTAAGCATATCGCATACTGATGAATATGCCTGCGCAGTAGTTGTCTGCGAGGAAATTACTTAACCGAAAAATCTTGTGGCACTGAAGACATCCTTGTGATTGTTTATCTTTTCTATCACATTGTTCAGTTGCTTAAGGTTTTCAACGCTGAGAATCAGCGTGCACTCGAACATCGAACCCTTTGAATAAATATTCAGGCTTTTTATGTTTATTCTGAAACTCTTGGAAAGTGTTTCTGTTATTTCATTTAATATTCCTGGTTTATCCGCTCCGATTATCTTAATTCCGCCTGTAAATTCATCGCCTTCCATTTTACCCCAGTTTATTTCCAGAATGCGTTCCGGTTCGAGCAGATAAAGGTTGATAATATTATTGCAGTTTTTCCTGTGTATTTTAATTCCTTCGGTTTGAGTGACATATCCGATGACGTCATCTCCAGGAATCGGATTACAGCATTTAGCGAAGTCGTATTTCAAGCCCGAAATGTTCGCCAGTGAACCTTTATTTCCTAATGATAATTTTTTTTTGTCCGCCTGCGCTTCTTTCAGATACTTATTAAAATCATGAGTTTTTTTATGTTCGGATTCGAGAGCGGATTCCCTGTCTGCCGCCGCCTGTTCAATCTCCTGCATCTTGTTTTTATCTGACAGGACTTCAATTACTTCATCTGCAATTTTATTATCTTTTGCCGCCTCAGCGAAGAAATGCTGTTCATCTTTCAGCTTCATTTTATGAAGAAGTTTGCGCAGTTCGTCGTCGTTTATATGGACTTTGATTTTTTTCAGTTTCTTATCGAAATACTCCCTTCCGTCTGCAATCAGTTTACGTTTTTCGGAGTTAAAATATTTTCTGATGTCGCCTTTCGCTTTGGGCGTTACAACGAATTTTTCCCAGTCGCGTTTCGGTTTTTGAGTCTTCGATGTGATGATTTCAATCTGACTTCCGCTTTTCAGAGGAGTATCGAGAGGGAGAATCTTTCCGTTAACTTTTGCGCCTATGCACTTCATACCCACTTCCGTATGTATTTCAAAAGCGAAATCTATGGGTGTGGCGCCCTTGGGAAGTATCTTAAGGTCGCCGTTAGGCGTAAAACAGTATATCTCATTCTGATACAACTCGAGTTTGAAGTTTTCTATAAGCTGTTTGGATGTCATATCTTCTTTTGCGGCGTTTTCGAATGTCTCTCTTATCGCCTTCATCCACTCATCTATTTTCTGATCGCTGAGCGCGAGATTTTCTTTATATTTCCAGTGTGCTGCAATACCTTTTTCCGCAATCTCATGCATTTCTCTCGTGCGTATCTGAACTTCAACCAGCCGCCCTTCTTTGCTCATCAAAGCAGTGTGAATAGACCGATAGCCATTCTGCTTCGGCATTGAAATATAATTCTTAAACCGTTCCGGCACGGGCACATATATTTGAGATACAATTCCGTAAGCCGCGAAACAATCGAATTTATTGTGAGTGTCGAGAATAATTCTTACTGCGAATAAGTCATAAATTTGGTCAAACTCAACTTCCCTGTTGTGAATTTTGTTGTATATACTGTATATATGTTTTGCCCTGCCGTAAATCTCAAACTTGAAATGCTCTTTGATTAAACCTTCTTTTAAAGGCTCAATGAATCGTTTAATAAACTTGTCCCGCTCGTGGCGTTTGTCTTTTATCTTGTTGGCAATTTCATCGTAAGCTTTTCTGTTAATGTATTTGAATGATAAATCTTCAAGTTCGGTTTTAAGTTTTGAAAGTCCGAACCTGTGAGCCAGAGGGGCGTAAATATCAATAGTTTCCTGCGCCATCCTTAGCTGGCGTGTGTTTGAAAGAAATTCAAGCGTTCTGAGATTGTGAAGACGGTCTGCAAACTTAATCAGCATAACACGCAGGTCAGACGTCATAGAAAGGAGCATCTTTTTGTAAGATTCTACCTGCTTCATTTCATAGTTCTCAAAAATGCCTTCAATCTGTGTAGCACCGTCAACGATTTCCGCGACTGTATCGCCGAACTCCGCCTGTAAGTCTTTCTTGCTGAATTTAGTGTCTTCAACCACATCGTGAAGGAGTGCGGCTGCGATCGTAATATCGTCAATCGGAATTTCCCTGGCAAGGATTAATGCAACTTCGTACGGATGTGTGATGTACGGTTCGCCGGATTCGCGTTTTTCATTTTTGTGAGCGTCGAGCGCGAATCGGAAGGCATTTGCAATAAGCTTTTCGTTTACCTTTTTCGCTGACAGGTTTATCTTGCTGTGTGTTATTAATTCATCAAGCTTCTTTTTGTTGTAGTTGCTCAGCATTCTCCCTCACTAAAAAATTATCATGGCTGTCACAAAACTTGTCATTCCGCCATGTATTAAACCGGAATCCACCGCCATTTGCTCTTATTCCCCAGAAGTTCTCCTCTGTGTAACTTCTTTTGTTCATATTATCAAAAAGTTCTTCTCTGTGCCCTCTGTGTAACTTCTTTGTTAACTATAATTGAATGTTATTCGGTTCCGAATATCCTGTCGCCTGCATCTCCGAGTCCCGGAACGATATACCCCTTCTCATTAAGCTTTTCATCAATACTGCATGTGAAAATCTTAATCTTCTTTTTATCTTTCTGATTGAACCTGTTTTCGATTGCCTTGATACCTTCGGGCGCAAGAAGCAGTGACACGACATTTATATCCTTAATACCCATGTCGAGAAGGTATTCAATAGTAAAGCTGACGCTTCCTCCCGTAGCTATCATAGGATCGAGTATAATCACCTTAATCCCGCTTTTATCTTTTATATCGGGAAATTTAAAATAATATTTTATCGGTTTCAGCGATTCCTCATCCCTGTACAGACCTATGTGGCTTACCTTTATGTCGGGAAAAAGGTCCGTAAAGCCTCTTGTAAGCCCAAGACCGGCGCGGAGAATAGGCAGGAGAACAACTTCCTGCTTAATCAGTTTGCCGGTAGTTTTCTTTAGCGGAGTTTCAATGTTTACGCTCTCGCCTTTCAGCTCTGAATAGAATATACCCGCCAGCAGGTATGATATCTTATCAAGAGCCGATTTAAAGTCCTTGCTGGGCGTCCGTTTATCCCTCATAATTGTTAAATAATGCGCAACAAGAGGATGAGCTATAACAGCAATATTTTTCATAATTATCCTTAAAAGTTTATTACGGAATCAACTCGACTAAAATGTTAGTAGTTTTTGTCTCGTTTGCTTTTGCCGACTGACCTTTCGCTGATAGTTTGAGGTCTAAGTCAATATTAACTTTAGTTTCTTTCTTCTGCACACAACCTTTTGACAAATTGAATATGACCTCACCATGACCGCCTGCCTGTGAATCTGTTATCTTAACTGATATTCCCTTTTCTTTGTATTCCTTTTCGATAAACTCTATTCCGAGAAGCGGGTCGATAACAATCAGTATGTCATCTTTATCTATTCTGATATCTTTGATCTTATATGTTAAAAGATTTTTAATCGGAAATACAAATACCTGATATACCGGAAGGTTAGTCTCTGAACTGATAGTCCATGAAGAATCCTTGTAAATTTCTTTATCGGGAAATTTCTGAAACTGGTTCTGTATAATTGATTTAAGGGCTTCGGATCCGATTGATTCTTTTATTTTAGCCTTTTCATCCGCTTTTAGAGTATCGCCCAGTGCCTTGAAGAATTTCTCGTGAATTTTTTCAAGTTCATAGACGTCTGCTATTTCACCTTTAGGCGATAATCTGAACTTGAAATCCTGTCCTGCCATCGCGTTATACATCATAGTCTCAAAACTTGAATTTGCGGTATCCTTTATATTGGTATTAAATGTCGCTGATATAGTTGAATCCTTCAACGTAGCCCGCGAGATTACAATAATACTGTCATATTTCATTTTAAAAGTAATATATCCCGACTCATTCACGTCGGTAACTTCCTGAATGTAATAGTAGGTCATTTCCTGATCACTCGTGTAATCCTGACCTCCTGTTTCAGGGCTGTTCACTTTTGAGGAATTTTTGGCCGTCATTTTATACCGGAATTTATCACCTGTTTTCGGCACAATCTTTAAATTAACTTTTTGTCCTTTATCTTCTTTTGTTACCAAATCAGAGTTTTTTTGAACTGTTTTGTCATCTTTTTTTGTGACTTCACCCTCTTTTTTATTGCATGAGTTTAATACAAACAACGAAAATGCAACCATTACAAAAAGTGATGTTATTCTAAGAACTTTTTTGAGTGTCCTGAACATAAATTTATCTCCTTAATTATTAATTTTTGTAATATACAATTTCTAATTTGCATTTTCAAAGTTATTCTATTAACTTAAACGTATGGAAAAAGTTCTTAAGAACATAAATGAATACTCCCCGTAGCAAACTGCGGGGTATCTTTTTGCAATTTATTAAAACAACGTTATTTGCTTTGATTTATGTAATTTTTTGTATTCTTCTTCTTTTCCCTGACCTTTTACATAATCCGTTATTATCTGTTCATTAGCATGTTTTCCTACGGTTCCCACATAATAACCATCACTCCCGAATTCCCCTCCCCATAACTTCTCTTTAACTTCTGATTTTCGTGAAAATATTTCTCTCGCTGTTATACTTTTTATCATTTGTATTATCTTCTTAGGACTATATGTCGGTACTGATTGAACTAACAAATGTACATGATCTTTGTCAATTCCTATCTCTAAAAATTTCACCTCATATCTCTTTTCGATTTCTAAACATATTTACTTTATTTCGTTTTCCACTTTCATTGTAAACACCGCTCTTCTGTATTTTGCGGGTATAACATAATGATATATAAGTACTGACACATAATGGCTTTTGTGTATGTATTTACTCATATGTACAATATAACTTATTTTATGTTTTTTTTCGCTGCAAGCAGTGGGGAATTTGACCCTAAGTGATTAAATCGCCACCCGGGAATTGAAATATTAAGCATTATATACAAGCTTTTCAGAACTATTTATTGTATATAAAATGTCAACTATTTTAAATCATATATTCACTATCTTTCCGAAAAATTATATTAACAACATGACCGAACAATAGTGAATAAGTATATCTTCACAGGCATAATTCTTATTTCGTTTATCTTCATCTCGCAGAACTTTTTCTGTCGGAACAACAATTCTGAACTATTAAACAAAAAAAGCTATAAAGTATATTCTAAGATATCAGCTAAAGATACGATTGTAATATATAACGAACAAATTACGGTAAAAAAAGCTTTTTATAAAAACGAAAATGATACTCTGCTTTTCCGGATTTATATTCCGGATAATTATGACACAGTAAAGTTCTTTCCGCTTTTTTTATTCCTTCACGGTGCCGGAGAGCGTGGTAATGACAATGAAAGCCAGATGAATATTATTAATGACTTTATTATGGAAGAATCTTTTCAAAACCAATCTTCATTCGTAATAATACCTCAGTGTCCTAACGATGAAAAATGGGTTGATGCCGACTGGACAGAATTGTTCTCTGATTTCAAGGGTAAACCGGAAAAGAGTATGAACAATACGATTAATTTACTGAATAAAATAACCGGTGTATATAAAATAGACACAAACAGAATTTATGTAATGGGTCTGTCTATGGGGGGATTCGGGACGTGGGATATCATTACGAGATTACCCGGCAAATTTTCTGCCGCAGTTCCTATTTGCGGGGGAGGGGATGAAAAACAAATCGGGAATCTGAAATCAATCCCTATATGGGCTTTCCACGGCGCAAAAGATAAATCAGTTCCCGTCTCAAGAAGCAGAAACATGGTATATGCATTGCGAAACATAAATGCTGACATAAAATACACGGAATATGAAAATGCAGGGCACAATGCATGGACGTATGCATTGAAGGAAAACGATTTAATAAACTGGATATTTGCGCAAACGAAATCCTCAAGATGAAAGAATATCCGTTACTCAGTTTTGTTTTAATATTATTGATATCCATTACGGTCTTAGCAGTCTATTCATTGACCGATTATAAACTTGAAGTCTTTGGTCTTGATATTAATAAGAGCGGGATAAACAAGTTATTCAAACCGGACGATAAAATAGTAACTCCCGATACAATCCGTATAATTGATGTTGTAAAAGATACTGTTGCAATAAAACAAATTGATTCCACATCGCAAAGAATCTTGTTAGCAGGTGATTCAATGGTAGAAGGATTAATGCATCCTTTTTCGGATTACTGTATAGAAAATGGACACGAGTTATTCGTGTTGATCTGGTACAGTTCTTCTTCAAAAGCATTTGCTCAGAAAAACAAACTGAAAGAATTTATAGACAGATATAAGGCGACTTACGTTATACTTGTACTTGGCGCGAATGAACTTTTTGTAAGGGACATTCAAAACCGGGATGAATATATTAAAGAAATAATAAGGCAGAGTGAAGATGTAAAATTAATATGGGTTGGACCGCCAAACTGGAAGAAAGATACCGGTATTAATGATTTGATTTTAAATAACATCGGTAAAGACCGATACTTCCCGTCAAAAGAGCTTACCTTTGACAGAATCAGCGACGGTGCGCATCCCACGCGTAAATCAAGCCAGATGTGGGGAACAAAGATTGCTGAATGGATTGTTTCCGACAGTAAATATCCCATACTTCTGAATAAACCGGAAGCAGAATACAGAAAAAAAATGAACCCTCTACTGATGAATTATGGGAAGTAGTTACTTTTCGAATCTGATTTACAATAAGTCCGAACCAATTCTTTTTACCAGCGGATTTTTCCTTTTAATATTTACTCTTTTTATACTGATATATTCATTTGTTTACAAGAGGAAATCGTTCAGAACAGTTTATGTTGTGCTGTTCAGTTTATATTTTTATTATAAAACGAGCGGTGATTTTGTAATTGTACTGCTTGGCTCAATTGTCGTTAATTATATAATTGCGCTTGTGATAGATGTTGCGGATTCAAAAAGACTCAAACTATTTACGTTTATTTACGGAATTCTGATAAACATTATTTCACTTGCCTACTTTAAGTACATAAACTTCATCATTGACAACATTAATATTATTTTAAGCGGCAAGATACATAACATTGATATAATATTTCCAATCGGAATATCCTTTTACACATTCCAGTCAATAAGTTATTTAACGGATGTTTACAGGGAAAACATAAAACCGGCTGATAAAATCACGGATTATGCGTTTTACGTGTCATTTTTCCCGTACATAATAGCCGGACCGATAGTAAGAGCTTCCGATTTACTGCCGCAAAATAGTGAAAAACTGATAATAAGGAAAGAAGACGTTGATACCGGTTTCTATCTTATTGTAAGGGGGCTAATCAAAAAAGGCATATTTTCATATTATATATCCCAGTATTGTGATCTTATTTACGGGGCGCCGGCGAACTTTTCCGGGTTAGAAAATCTGATTGCAATGCTCGGTTACACCGTTGATATATATTTAGATTTTTCAGGTTATTCTGATATTGCAATCGGGCTTGCGGGAATTATGGGATTTCGGCTGAAGCCTAATTTTAACAGCCCATATAAATCCAAAAATTTAACAGAGTTTTGGAAGCGCTGGCATATTTCCCTCTCCACCTGGCTAAGAGATTACTTATTCCTGCCGTTGACTTATTTTTATTTGCGGCATTCAAAAAACAAAAAAATCTCCTTGCTTAATTCATATATCTTTGCGA
>Ga0247841_10002380_pt1 | contig 37881 bp, 40 predicted proteins | sample LaCruzMarch2015__2_FD_192410 | JGI IMG/M metagenome (GOLD analysis project Ga0247841, IMG submission 192410) | Freshwater microbial communities from meromictic Lake La Cruz, Castile-La Mancha, Spain - LaCruzMarch2015_18m | ecosystem: Environmental > Aquatic > Freshwater > Lake | place: Spain... | reverse complement strand
TTATACTGGGTCCAATAGCAAGGAGAAAGCTTGGGAAAAGAATCGCTACCCGCACCAAACGAAATCACGTTTCTGGCGTTTGAATTCAATATCGAAGAAGGAATATTAACCCAAGCCTCGACGGTATACTCGCTGCCCAATGTTATTTGGCTCCCCAGCGATACATAGTCATCCGTACCGTCAAAACTCAGACAGCCTCCCGATACGCAACTAACTTCGGGCGCCCACGCCGGCGAACCTGCCAGTGTTCCGTTATTGTTCAGCCCCGAAACATCCAATGCCGCCAAACCCGCGCCGTCATCGAAGTTCCACGCGCCCGCGATATCGATGCCAACCTTTTGCTGGATACTGGCGGCAAACGTCTTTGATTGCGCGATGTTCGCCTTTTGCCGCATCCCTCCCAGGTTAACCAGGACGGTGCTGGCCAGTATCCCGATGACCGAGATTACCACCAGAAGTTCCACCAAAGTGAAACCAAGATTGTTGAATTTAATATCCCGCGGACACATATTCTTTGTTTAATCGGCGCACTCTTTCATTATATTCCATTTTTGCGATCTGTCCGTCATTTAAAAGATCTTTAAGACCCAAAAAATAATCCTCCCTTATCCGCGCGGCGGTGATCATGCGGCTGTACACACGGACGCTATCCATATAGCCATTGAAAAAACCACTATTCGTATATCTGGTGCCGATCCGCAAATTAACTCCCAGATCGGGATTCGTTCCCGTACTGGAATGTTTCAATTCCCCGTTTAAATATATTTTCGTCGAAACCGCGTCCTGTGCCACCGCGACATGATACCATCTGTCATTGGCAAGATCTTTTGATTTGATCTCAACGCGGGCATTAAAGCAAACATTGCCTTCCGTATCGGTGCAATTTCCCGAAACATAATCCTGCAACAGCCACCAGTTGCCACCGTTCCTGGCATCCATCAAATATTGGGAACCCTGGTTGATGTTCGCCTTTTTAAACCACAGCTCCAGCGTCATTGCGTCCGGATCGCCAAGATCGTCGGCAATATCGATGTAATCATTACTGCCGTCGAATTTCAAACATGATACCGAAACACATTCGCTGCCGGATCTCCAACCCGATGTCGCGTCAAAATTAAAATTGGTCAAGGTGCCTTTGAAATCCTCGGCCGCGCTGTTTGCCGTGGTTCCGGATCCTTCATCAAACTCCCACGCGCCGAGGCAGTCTATGCCCATTGTTTTTATCATGCTTGATGAAAAAGATTGGCCCTTGGCGGTTTGGGCCTTTCCTTTGATCCCGCCCATATTTACCAGAACGGTACTGGCCAGCATCCCGATTACCGAGATCACCACCAGCAATTCCACCAGAGTAAAACCTGCGCCGCCACCGTTAATCCGCGGCCGCGTATTCGTTATTAAATTGCGATGCCCTTTGAACATATTCATTTTCATCTATTCGCCCCGCGGCCAGAAGTTTTTCAAGTCCGGCAATATAATTGGACCTGATTCCGGCCAATGATAGCGCCTGGCCATACACACGCACATCATCGACCTGTCCCTTAAAATATGGCTGCCCCGTGTTGAAATATTTGCCGATATAAAACGCGGCGGAACTCCGCAATTTTCCCGTGGCGCCTCCGCTCCAATTAAGCGCGCTGTTCTGCCGTTTCGCGTTCTGGTAAAGCGACATCGTTGATCCGTCCCAGGTCGCGACCAAATAGATCCATTTGTTTAATTCCGGCGCGCTGCTCCACCCCAGATAATTGCTCACGGTCCCGTCCTCGGCCACCATGTAAAATCCCGCGCCTCGGAAATGGAGAATGACCGCGTTGTTTGTCGCGACTAATAAATTCGCCGCCTGGCTTCCTTTAACCCAAGCTTCGACCGTTATTTGGGGCAGACCCCCGGTCAGATTATTGGAAACAGTGACATAATCATCGACTCCGTCCAAATTTAAAGAATATTCCCCGCTGATGTTCGAACCTCTCGGCGCTTCCGGTATGAACGACCCGCCTCCGGAAATAGTTCCGTTATTGCCAAGCCCCGATGAATCCATGACCGCCGACCCCGATCCGTCATTAAAATCCCACGCCGCCACAATATCGATACCGATCTTCTGCTGGACGCTGGCCGCGAAAGTCCGCGACTGCGCGATATTCGCGCTCTGCCGCATCCCGCCCATGTTGACCAGCACAGTACTGGCAATCACCCCGATTATCGAAATCACGACCAGAAGTTCGATAAGCGTGAAACCGGAAACATTTGTTTTTTTAGTCCGCAACCGCATATTCTTGGTTTAACCGTCTTATTCTCTCATTATATTCCATTTTGGTGATCTGTTTGCTATTTAAAAGTTTTTTAATCCCGGCAAAATAATATTCGCGAGCAACGGAAGCGGTAAACGCGGTTTCGTAAACCCGCACCTCATCAATAGAACCCGGGAACATATAATTGTTCGGCAAGCTGTATCCAAAACCGATCCATAGATTGGTATCATTCTTGGCAATACTCCCCGATCTCGCTTTTTTCCCTTTCAACACGCCGTTGACGTAAAAATATTCCTGGCCCACCGCTTGATCGTAAGTATACACGATATGCGTCCAGTTGCTTTTCAAAACATCATTACCCGAAGTATTGAAATTACCGTTCCCGTTCTGGACCAGTAAAGCCCCGGAATTCATTATCAAAAGCCGGCCCAGATCGGAACCGGATCCCTTGTAATAAACTCCCGCGTAGCCATTCATGCCGTTGGCGGTCCAATAAACCCAGGCTTCCGTGGTTAAATTTGCCCAATTCTGTGAAGAAATTTTTCCGCAATCGACATAGTCGTCAACGCCGTCAAAACGCAAACAACCCCCCGAAACGCAATCGGCGGCCGGCATCCACGCCGGACCGCCGGTCAGCACTCCGTTATTGAATCCCCATGAATCCGCCGCGGCCAAGCCGGCCCCGTCATCAAAATTCCATGATCCCGTAAGATCGGCGCCGATCTTTTGCTGGATGCTGGCCGAAAAAGTTTTTGCCTGCGCAACGGTAGCTTTCTGCCGCATTCCGCCCATATTGACCAACACGGTACTGGCCAGCATACCAATCACCGAAATCACCACCAAAAGTTCCACAAGGGTGAAGCCGGCATCATTTGTTTTTTTGTCCCGCAACCACATATTCTTTGTTTAACTGTCGTATTCTTTCATTATATTCATTTTCCGTGATTTGTCCCCCCGCCAGAAGTTTTTTAAGGCCCGCCAGATATGTTTTTTGTATTTGTGCCAAAGTCAGCGCGTCGCCATAAATGCGAACCCCGTCGATCATGCCGTTAAAATCATAATTCACCGCGCTTAAACCATAATAACGGCCGATATACATCGGATACGATCCCGCGTGGAAATCCCTACCCGCGAAAGTTCTTAAATTTATATAGTTGCCGTCCCGATAATGTCTGACTTCTTTTGTCGCGTTATCCAATGTCACCGCCACAAAATACCATTGGCCCAAATTCCAAGGCATCACGCTTGAATTCAACGCTGCGTACCCGGTTGCGTCGCCGACCTCCAGAAATATCACGTTAGTGTTAAGTATCCCCCACCAAAAATGTTGGTTGTTCGTTTCCGGGCCCTTATTGGCGATAGTGGGAATATACTTCCTGTCGTTCATATTGATCCATGCCGTCAGGGTATATTTTTGCAAATTGCTCAAACTCGACTGGCTCCCGCAGCTTACATAATCGCCTGCGCCGTCAAATTGCAACGCGTACTTCTGGGTACTGGTTCCCGCCGGCACCGACGTGGTGTAAATCGCCCCGGTGATAGTCCCGTCATTACCGTTTCCGGAGGCATCTTTGGCAACCGTGCCGGCACCTTCCTCAAAATCCCAATCACCCAAAAGATCGATGCCGATCTTTTGCTGAATACTGGCCGAAAATGTCTTTGATTTCATGATCGCCGCGTTCTGACGCATCCCGCCCATATTGACCAGCGCGACACTGGCGATCACCCCAATCACCGAGATCACAACTAAAAGCTCGATAAGGGTGAAACCGGATTCATTTGTTTTAATATTTTTCGGCCGCATATTCTTTGTTTATCTGTCGTATCCTTTCATTATATTCCGCTTTAGTAATCCTCCCACTGTCACAAAGTTTGCCCAAGCCGGCAAAATAACTATCGCGGACCGCTGACAACGACAGTGGCGCGCCGTAAATACGGACATTATCGATAGAACCATTCACGGCGCCGCCGCCATATAATGTATTGGAGATCCTGAAAGCACTTTGCGAATAATTGATATTTCCCGAAAGAATCGCTTCTTTAGTGTTCATGCCATCAACATAAAGAACGATTTTTTTGGTCGCAGCATCGAATGTTCCGACCAAATGGTGCCAACCTCCCCACGAAATGGCATTGCCGGAAGTAACCCCGACCTGGCCGCCATTGTGTATTTGAAAAAGCGGAAAACCGGTCGAGCCCACTTCCAGGGTGTAGCCGATCCACTTGGCGGCAATAATGTGCCGGGTTCCATCGTTATCCAACTTTACCATCGCTTCAATGCTCACATCTTGAGGCTCCAAAGAAGAACTGTGAAGAATTTCCACATAATCGTCCACACCGTCGAAGTTCAACGCATATTGCCCGGTGATGCCATTGCCTTTTGGCGTTTCCTGAATAAATGTTGCGCCCGAGATCGTACCATTGTTACCGTTTCCCGAAACATCCGTGGCAACCGCGCCCGCTCCCTCGTCGAAATCCCACGCGCCCGCAAGATCGATGCCGATTCTCTGTTGGATGCTGGCAGAAAATGTTCTCGATTTGGCGATCGCCGCCTGTTGTTTCATACCGCCCATATTGACCAGCGCGACGCTGGCGATCACTCCAATCACCGAGATCACAACTAAAAGCTCGATAAGGGTGAAACCCGATTTATTTGATTTAATTTCTTGCGGCCGCATATTCTTTATTAACTTTACTCGCTCTTTGGTCATATTCGGATCGGGTAATCCTCCCGTTGGCAAAAAGCTTATCCAGCCCGACCAGATACTGGGAACTAATTTGAACCAATTCCAAAGGCTGGCTATAAATACGCGCCTCATCGACAATGCCATGGAATCCGGTGCCGGCGTAACCACATCCGATTGTCACCGACTGGGCACTGACACTGGGATCTTGCCAGCCGGCGCCACCCTCCCCCCGATACTGGCCGTTAACATAAAGTTTCACCGAATGCGTGGAAACCTTTCTGGTTAAAACCAGATTTATCCAAACGTTATTGCTAAACACATTGGCCCATCCGCGCGACATATATCCGGCAACTTCCCCACCGTTGGGGCCATGGAAATAAGAAAGGCTGCCGCTGGTTTCCTGCGTCAGCGCGAATTCTCCCCCGTAAGCCTTATCGATCGGATTTTCCCGGCCATGGAGTATATTCGTAGGATAAACCCATATCGAAATCGTCATATCATCCACCAATTGCAAACTGGGCTGATTGCCGGCATTCAGACAATCGGCAACACCGTCGAAATTCAAAGCGTATTGCCCGGCAATGCCATTGCCTTTCGGCGTTTCCTGGACATAAACCGCCCCGGAAATGGCGCCGTCATTACCGTTACCGGAGGCGTCTTTGGCAACCGCTCCCGAACCTTCATCCAAATCCCACGCGCCGACAAGATCGATACCGATCTTTTGTTGGATGCTGGCTAAAAATGTTCTCGATTTGGCGATCGCCGCCTGTTGTTTCATCCCGCCCATATTGACCAAAACAACACTAGAAAGCGTTCCGATGATGGAAATCACCACCAAGAGTTCCACCAGGGTGAAACCGCGGCTATTTGATTTTTTGCTCTGCGGCCACATATTCTTTGTTTAACTGTCGTATTCTTTCATTATATTCATTTTCGGTGATTTGTCCGCCCGCAAAAAGTTTTTCAATTCCTGACAAATAACGGGACCGGATCCGGCCCAGGGTAAATTCCTGGGCGTATATTCTGATTTCATCAAGCTTCCCCTTAAAAACCCGTCCCGCGTAACCGGCAATGGTGGTAAAATTTTGGCTTGTCCCGCCGGAAATACTGGTGTCCTTCCAAACCATTTGCCCGTTGGCATAATGCCTTATCACCGATCCGTCCCAAGTGGTCGCAACAAACGTCCACCTGCCGTAAGGGATGACATTTGATGCACTGCACCGCCAATAGCCATTGTCAAAATCATAAGACCAATAGCATATCTGGGTACCGACCACCTCCCAAAAAGAATTCAGGACCGAGTGGCGCGCGTCGCCTCCGGAAACATTATAGACCCACGCGGTTATTGTGAATAACGGCAACTTCGGCGTATCGATAATTTCAACATAGACATTGGCCACACCGTCAAATTCAAGACAACTGCCCGATACGCACTCGCTCTCGTCTTTCCATACCGGCGCGTGCCCCGCCAGATTGCCGTTCCTGTTGTTCCCGGAAACATCTTTGGCGACCGTTCCCGATCCCTCGTCGAAATCCCACGCGCCCACTAGTTCAGCACCAATGCTTTGCTGCACGCTGGCCGAAAAAGTTTTCGCTTTTACGATCGCCGCGTCCTGTTTCATATCACCCATATAAACCAAAACCGCACCGGCCAGCGTTCCGATGATGGAAATCACCACCAGCAGTTCCACTAAAGTGAAACCCGAACCATTTGAATTTTTGTATCGAGGATGCATATCAATTATTTGGTTGACGGGTTCTTTCATAATATTCCGCTTTCGCGATCTGCTTACCATCCAGAAGGTCTTGAAGCCCGGCCAGATAATTTTGTTTTATCGTCAAAGACGTTAAAGCTTGGTTATATATTCTAACCTCATCTATCGAACCCTTAAAATAATAAGTGGAGGCGCCGCTCCCTATGGTCAACGGTAAAACTCCACTGGCTATGTCTTTTAAATACGGATATGCCCCGACTTTGGCACCGTTCTTATAACAAGTCATCATTTTGGGCGACGCGGTCCTCGTGCACGCGATATGGTACCAAACATTGCCATTGGTAAAAACATTGTTAAAAGTGACATATTCAACAACCCCGTCTCCATGCCGCCAGGCAATGCTCCGCGCGGCCCCTCTGACATCCACCGCGACAAGCCATTCCCGAGCATACTCCTTGGTAACCACGGCCATGAAACTATTGGACGCCGTATCGGGTTTTACCCAAAAAGACAAGGTGATATCCCCGGTTATCCGCAATGAAGAATTATCCGGTCCGAGAACATAGTCATTGGTTCCGTCAAAAATCAGACAACCGCCGGAAACACAATTAGCTTTGTCGGTTTCCCACGTTGGCGCATTAACCAGCGCGCCATCATTGCCGTTGCCCGAAACATCTTTAGCAGCCGCGCCCGATCCCTCGTCAAAATCCCACGCGCCGATAAGATCAATGCCGATATTTTGCTGGATACTGGTTGCGAAAGTTTTTGATTGCGCGACAATCGCGCTTTGTTTCATTCCGCCCATATTGACCAGCGCGACGCTGGCGATCACCCCGATAATCGAGATCACCACCAACAGCTCGATCATGGTAAAGCCGGACTCATTTGATTTTTTGTAATGCGGCTTCATGTGCGTTCATCGATAAAGCTTCCACTCCGGAAACATGATTTTAAAATCTATTTATTGATAGCGCGGCTCGGATCCAATTCCGCCAATCTTTCACGATATTCGGTTTCCGTTAACTGGCGGCTTTTCAAAAGACTATCCATCCCGGCTAAGTAGCGGTCGCGGACCGCGGTCAAATTCAGCGCGGTACTGTAGATGCGAACGCTGTCGATCAACCCGGAAAAATTAGTTCCCGCAGTGCATCCGTCGGCTCCGATATAATAAGGAGAATCGGTATATCCGTTATGGGTCGTGATCGTTCCGGTATTCTCTCCCCGCGGCTTACCGTTAATATACAGCCTTACCTTTGTGTTCGTAATACCGGTGGGATGATCATGCGCCACAACCACGTGATACCATTTATTGACATCGATCGTTCCGCCGTTAACCGCCCAATAAGCCTGGCCATACAAGGTTGTTCCGTTATGATAAACGCCCCATTCCAGGCAATTATCCGAAAAGATCATTTTATTTCCGGCGGGCAAAGCGCTGGGCTTGAACCAAACTTCCAAAGTGCTCGGCCCGTGGATCGACGAAAGAGATAAAGCGGCATTAATTCTCACATAGTCATCAACACCGTCAAAAGACAAGCACTCATCAGTTACGCAATTGGTTGCGGCAACCCAGGCCGGAGAATTGGTCAATGTTCCGTTATTGTTCATTCCCGAAGTATCTTTGGCGACCGTTCCCAAACCTTCATCCAGATCCCACGCGCCAATAAGGTCGATACCGATCTTCTGCTGGATTCCGGAGGCAAACGTTTTTGATTGCGCCATCTCCGCGCTTTGACGCGCCCCGCCCATATTGACCAGGGCGACACTGGAAATCACCCCGATGATGGAAATCACCACCAGAAGCTCGATCAACGTGAAACCGCGACTATTTGATTTTTTAATCTCCGCGCGCGTATCCATTGTTTTTAAAATCAGCGATCCTTTGCCGATAATATTCATTGGTGATTCTTCCCTTTGCCAGCAGCCGGTCCAATCCGGCAAAATAACTTTCCGTGACCCGGCTGATCTGCAACGGCTGGCTGTAAATTTTTACCGCATCGATATAGCCCAGAAAAACCCTCGTCGATTGGTAAAAACTTCCGATACAAAGCGGCTCATCGTTGGAAGGCGGATCAAGAGTTATCGCCGTTTTCGCTCTTTGCAGACCGTCGACGTAAAGGTACATATTGCTTTTGTCCGCGATCGCCACGATATGATGCCATTGGTTCAAACTTGGTTTATAGGTCAGGATGATGTTGGATTCCGCCGGATTGCCGGTCCCCATGACAAACCTGATACCGGCCGCATCCGAAAACAATCCTCCCGGACTGGCGCTGTAATACGAGTTTTGCCTTTTATTGATTATACCTCTATAGTTTACCCAATCCTGGGGATAAACCCAAGCTTCGAGAGTAAAATTTTCCGTGCCGAAAACTTCATCCAAAGAACTGCTGTCGTTTATCTGCACGTAATCATTGGCTCCGTCGAAAAACAAACATCCTCCCGACACGCAATTGACTTCGGCGGCCCATGCCGGCGCGTTGACCAGCATTCCATTGTTATTTGTCCCCGAAGCATCCACGGCCACCGTCCCGGAACCGTCATCGAAATTCCACGCGCCGGCGATATCGATACCGATCTTTTGCTGGACGCTGGCCGAAAAAGTTTTTGATTGCGCGACCATCGCGCTTTGTTTTGCCCCGCCCATGTTGACCAAAACAACACTGGATAAAACCCCGATCACCGAAATCACCACCAGTAGCTCCACCAAAGTGAAACCTGATTTAAATTGAAAATCATTCATTGGCGGCATAAATTGAATTTAATACCGCCCGCCTTTGCCGGTAATCGATCTTCGTGATCTGGCCGGTCGCCAAGAGACGGTCCAGCCCGGCCAAATAATTTTCTCTCACACGGTTAACGGTAAAAATTTCGTTATATATCCTAACCTCATCGATCAATCCGCCAAAATACATTGAACGGACGGCGCAACCTCCGTTATTATAAACTCCGATCTGAGCGCAGCCATTGCCCGCAAGATTGCCCGACTTTGGGGTCGAAACATCGAAAACGCCGTTAACATACAATTTAATATTGGACCCGTCATAAACCATGATCAAATATTGCCAATTGTTATTAAGCGCGATATTCCCGGCCAATGACGTCCAAGTACCGTTATATATGGAAGCGCTGAATTTATTGCCGTTCATGTAAAGAAAAAATGGCCCATTTTTGGAAACGATATATTGGGTACCCGATAGAGAAGTCGGCTTTGCCCAAGCCTCAACTGTGAGTTTATTGCCCGCGATTTTGGACAGAGTAAGGCCGCTCATTTCGACATAGTTGGTTAACCCGTCAAACTGCAAGCAAGTACCCGATACGCAGTCAACTTTGGCCGCCCAAATTGGTGAATTGATCAACGCCCCGTTACTGCCCATTCCCGAAACATCCTTGGCAACCGTCCCGGATCCCTCATCAAAATCCCACGCCCCGACAATATCAATGCCGATGTTTTGTTGGATACTTGATGAAAATGTTTTGGACTTGGCCATCATCGCTCCCTGTCGCGCCCCACCCATATTGACCAGCGCGACGCTGGCGATCACCCCGATCACCGATATCACCACCAGAAGTTCCACCAGAGTGAAACCAAGGCTATTCGATTTAATATTCTGCGGCCGCATATTCTTTGTTTAATCGTCCAATTCTTTGGTCGTATTCGGCTTTGGTGATTTGCCCGCCTGCCAAAAGGCGTTTAAGGCCGTACAAATAATTGCGCTTTATTTGGGAAAGAAGCAAGGGCTCGCTGTAAAAACGGACCTGGTCTATTTTTCCGTCAAAATACGACCCCGCCGACGATGCCCGGCGCCCCAAAAAAACATTCGTACCGTTAACTACCGACCCTATCGAATGGGTCATACTTGATTTCAAAGCCCCGTCGGCATAAGCCATTATGCGGTTCCCATCCCGTATGGCAACGATATGCGTCCATCCGAACTTTCTGCCGGTATAAAAATTTATGTAGCTCCGGCTTATACCGTCGCAAATCTCGAACAACAGATTGGCCGGCGATCCGGCAGTGGAAATATGCCATCCCTGGTAAATGCCAAAATAAGTGCCTTTGGATATCAAAGAATAAGCCATGTCGTCATCGCTCTTGGCCCAAGCTTCCACGGTAAAATGATCAGAAAATTGCAGCGAAGATGAATTCGGGATCTCGACATATTGCGAAGCGGCATCGTCAAATTCCAAACAACCATCAACCATGCATTCCGTGCCCGACCTTCTGGCTGGGCCATTAACCAGCGTCCCGCTGTTGGTTTCCCAGGAATCCTGGGCAACCGTGCCCGAATCCTCTTCAAAATCCCAGGCGCCCACAAGATCAATGCCGATCTTCTGCTGGATACTGGAAGAAAATGTTTTTGATTTCGCGATCGCCGCGCTCTGCCGCGCCCCACCCATGTTCACCAACACGATACTGGCCAGCGTCCCGATCACCGAGATCACCACTAAAAGTTCCACCAAAGTGAAACCCGCGGCGGATTTTTTATTTAATCTGGTAGAATACCCCGCCCCTCTGGGGCGGGGATGAATACCAGCCCGGAGTGTAGCGAAGCGGAATGGAGGAATTAAACAAACTTTTCCCGTAGCGTAGCGGAGGGAATACCCCGTTGCTCTGCGGCAGGGTAGTTTATTCCGCGGCCCCATATTTTTTATTAGATTGGCGTGTTCTTTCATTATATTCCGTTTTCGTGATCTGATTACTTCTTAAAAGACCGTCCATCCCCGCCAGATAATGCCGCTCCACCTCCGACGCGATTATGGATTCGCTATAAATCCTCACATTGTCGATTAGCCCGTTAAAAACCAGCCCGTCACTCCTCCTTCCGATCAAAAGCGGATTGGCGGAAGCGGCAACGGTCGCAACACTCCATGATCTTTTCATCTCACCATTAAGATACATTTTAACGATTCCTGTCGCCATATTCCTGGTCACCACCCAATGGGTCCATTTTAAAGAAATCTCGTTTCCCGAGGGAGTATATTTGTAAGCGGTGGCTCCATTGTAAAAGCGATAGCCTTCTACGTCCGCATCATCCACCAGATCAACGATCCATCCCGGCGAATATGTCGCCAATACCGTAAATCTGGAATTCGTGGCAATATTGGCGGCAGGCTTGATCCAAGCCTCCAGCGTAAAGCTTTTGCCATCGATATTCATGCTCGTGCCGGTACCGCAATTTATATAGGTATTTGATCCGTTGAACTGCAAGCAATTACCGAAAACGCATTCGCTGCCGGTCTTTCTGACCGGGGAATTTATGAAATTTCCGTCATTGCCATTCCCGGAACCGTCTTTGGCGACCGCTCCCGACTCCTCATCGAAATCCCACGCGCCGACCACATCGATACCGATGTTCTGCTGGATGCTGGACGCGAATGTTTTTGCCTGAGCGACCGTGGCCTGATGCCTCACCCCGCCCATGTTCACCAACACGATACTGGCCAGCGTCCCGATCACCGATATCACCACCAGAAGCTCGATCAGCGTAAAGCCAATTTGATTCGATTTTTTATCCTCCAAACGCATTCTCATTGTTTGATTAACGTGTTCTTCCATTATATTCCGTTTCCACAGCCTACTGCAAACTTATTTCAACAACAAAAACGACGTTTACGCCGCAAAATATTTTCATTGCAAAAACCAGCCAACGCCTGCAAAAAAATAACACTCGTTAAATTATTTTTTTCTGGCGTTTTAATAAAAAAAACAATATAATTAAACAATTGGCTTGTAATCTTGAAACATATAAATGAAATCATACATTAAAATCGTTCCTCTGAGTTTCGGGGTTTTGTTTTTGTCGATTTTTTTGTGCGCCGCAATTTACGCGTGGAGCGAGCCGGGCGTCGCCCCCGTCGGCGGCAACATCAACGCGCCGATCAACACCGGCGCCACGTCACAAACCAAGATCGGGCCTCTGGTCGTCGGAAATACCAACTGGACGCAGTTGCAGTTGAGCCCGGCAGTCAACGATACTTCCAATCCGGTGACCGGCGGCACCGACCGCGCCCATTACCATTTCAGTTTTTTAAGCACTCCGGCCGGGAAAGAACCGCTGATCGAAACCAACTCCGATCTCTGGGTGATCGGCGCCAGCCATAACCTGACCGCGGACGGGTACGTCCGGACCAACACCGGATTCTGCATCGGCAGCGACTGCCGCACATCATGGGCCAGCTTCGGCGGACAATGGACAACCTCGGGAACCAATATTTACAGCAACAACACCGGCAATGTCGGTATCGGCGCGGCCGCGCCGGGATACAAGCTTGACGTTGCGGGAACGATCCACACTACGGGAGACATCCTGGCGAACGGAAATTACGGGCTGGGGCTCGTCGGCCTGTATTCGGCCACCCGTTACCAGAACGTCTTTGCTATGGGCGCGGCCTACCGCCTTGCCGCCGACGGCACCACTCCCGGCAACCTTTACGGAATCGCCTGGACGCATTCCAACATGGGAGGGCAATCAATCGCCGGATTGGGTCATCAAATGCTGATCATGTCAAACGGCGTCACCACCTCCGCGATGGGAAGCGGGATCTGGACCTCGGGCAATGTTACCATGGCAAGCATAAAGGGCATCGACCAAATGATCGAAAACACTTCCGGAGCGTACCAGCATATCGGCGCCTGGGGCGTGGGCCGCACCGATCCCACTGCGGTCTTGGTCAATACCGCGTACATGGCCGATACCGCCGATGCGACCGACGGCTACCACCTGAACCAAGCCGTGACCAGCGGCGCCAATCCCCAATGGGGCACAACATATACCAATAACTGGTTTAGAAGCCAAAACGCGACCGGATGGTACAATGAATCATACGGCGGCGGCGTTTGGATGGACCAATCGACCTATGTGCGCGTTTACGGCGGCAAAGGATTCACCGTTGACGGCAGCGTCGGCATCGGTACCCAATCGCCTTGGACAAAATTATCCGTAGTAGGTAAATCGGGATTTACGAGAGATGGAACCACCGAGTGTTGCGGCAACGACGCAACAATCGGTTTAGGGGAAAGCACTTCCAGTACAGGTCGCAAAGCCAGTATTTCATTTCATAACGGCGGAGTGCACGAAGGTACATTCGAATTGGCCGGAAGCGGCGAAAGGAGGTTCGTAATGCGGGACAATCAAGGAGCTTTAATGGGTTTGGAAACAACCGGAAACATACGTGGGCTCGCCTTTTATTATATTTCCGATGGACGCCTGAAAAAAGACTTAACACCGATCGCCAACAGCCTTGATAAATTGGAAAAATTAAACGGCGTGTATTTCAACTGGAAAGACTCGGACAAACCATCAATGGGGCTGATTGCGCAGGACGTGGAAAAAGTATTTCCCGAAGCCGTATCGACAAACACCGAAAATGGAATGAAATCCGTTGACTACGGCAAGATGGTCGCCCCGCTGATCGAAGCGGTAAAGTCCCAGCAGGAAAAAATTTCAACGTTGGAAGCAAGAATAGAAAAATTGGAATCGGTGACTGACAGCAAATAAATCGGTCTATCAACATGCGCAGGAAAAAAGCAAAAAATTTTTTTATCATCGGAACGATAATTGTCTTGGCCGCGGGAACCATCGCGGTAATTTACGATATCGTATCGAGGATAGAATCGGCGCAAGAAACCCAAGCCAAAAAAGACTTGGATAACCAAATCGCGGAAATGGGAATTAAAAGGACATTGTTTAAAAACATTTCCGATTGGCCGGTTTATCTTAACGAAGAATACGGCTTCGAAATGAAACTTCCTGATTACTTTACGGTTAAAAAAAATTTATCCGCTGCCGGCAGCCCGGTTTTATCCTGCGGAGAACAAATTTCCGACACTTTTCTTACCGCCGCCGGTGAAAGTCCGGATTCAAGAGTCTACAACATTACCGTTTATTCCAACCCAAAGAGTGTTTCACCCAAAGATTTCTTTCTATGCAAAATAAAAGCGTTGGAAGGCGATGATTTCAGCGAAAACGAGATCGCGATGATCGAAAACTTCCAGATCGGCCCGCAAAAAAGCGAAGCGGCAAGATTCTATTGGAAAAACACGAACGAAACGGTCATGATTTCGCATAGCGGCAATATTTACGAAATCCAATTGAAAAAAGACAGCAATGGCGCAAACGATCCCGCCGAACTTGACCTCATCCTTTCATCGTTTAAATTTTTAAAATAAAACCAATCTCTCTTGGGAAAAATATATCGCCAGCCATACGGCTCCGCATAGGTCTTGGTAAATGGCGCTTATCCGGTTTCGGGGTTATCCCCCGTTTTTTATTCGGGCACCAAACCAATAACAACGTAACATGCGATGCTTTTTCTTGTTTTGCGCCAAAACTAAGGATATAATTATATAATCAATACTTAAAAAATTAAATATAAATACATGCACATAACCCCCTTTGTCAAAATCATCCCTCTGAGTTTCGGGGTTTTGTTTTTGTCGATTTTTTTGTGCGCCGTAATTTACGCCTGGAGCGAGCCGGGCGTCGCCCCCGTCGGCGGCAACATTAACGCGCCGATCAACACCGGCGCGAGTGCCCAAGGAAAAATCGGTAATTTGGGCGTCGGAGTTGCGTCTCCCGGTACCAAATTGGATGTTGTCGGCAGTATTCGCGCGACCGGCGATATTTATACGACGGGCGCCGGTTTGGGATCGATTATAAATTCCAACGAAGGCGGCAATTTAAGCCTGACAAACAATTCAAAAACCGGGGCAACGGCAAACCTCTGGAAAATTTATAATATGACCGGCGGTTATAATAACGGACTTGCTTTTTGGAGGTATTACGCGAACGGCGTTAACGCCGGACCGGCAATGTTCTTGGCCGACGATGGCAACGTCGGCATCGGAACTTCAGGCCCAGGCGCGAAATTGGATGTCAACGGGCAGATCAAGATCTCGGGCGGCGCGCCCGGCGCGGGCAAAGTGCTGACTTCCGACGCCGCCGGCATCGCGTCCTGGCAAACACCCAGCGCCGGTGCCACATATTCAACCCTCGCCGGAATCCCGACAAGAACCGCCTGGAGCGGAATACACCGGGGCTTGGTGGCGGAGCAATTAAGCTGGAAAAACTATGGCAACGGCCATACTGTTTTCGACGCTTCAAACAGCACTTCCCCGGACGGTGGCGCCGTGAACAACACTAACGCCCAAATCGCCTGGTCGGCATCATATCCAACCCTTATGGGATGGAATGGGGCAAATACCTACGGAGTCAGGGTTGATAGCGCGAGAATTTCCGATAGTGCGGGCAACTCGGATACGGTGGATGGCTGGCACAGGGACGATATCCGCGCGTGGGGAAATTTCACCGGGATACCCGGAAACATTGCGTATTATGACGCATGGTATGGCACATCGTATTTGGGTTCCAACGGAAATCTATATATGGGCTGGGACGGACGATGGCTGTCGGATACGATCAATCAAGACGTAAGAAACGGCGCCAGTCCCCAATGGGGCAGCACCTACGCCAACAACTGGTTTCGGAGCCAGAACGCCACCGGCTGGTACAGCGAAACGTACGGCGGCGGCATTTGGATGGATCAGTCAACCTATGTACGCGTTTACGGCGGCAAAGGATTCACAGTTGACGGCAGCGTCGGCATCGGAATTTCAAGCCCGGCAACAAAACTACACGTCGATGGAGTCATTGCCATCGGCAACAACAGCAGCGCGATCAGCAATACCGGTAAGGCAATTGAAATGGTCACCGACACTACTTTTGGAGGCGTTCACGACGAACACAGCGGAGTTAGAATGTTTGCTTATGACATGAATGGCTGGGGAACCGCCAAACTGGGCATACAAACCAGTGTAAACTGGGGAGCGTACGAAACATCTGCCATCATCGGCAATGATGCGACGTCTTTTACCGGAAGCGTGAGCGCACCGGCATTTTACTATAATTCCGACGCCTCGCTTAAAAAAAATATCTCCCCGATAACCGACAGTTTAGATAAGATCAATAAGCTGAACGGTGTCTATTTTGACTGGAAAAACAGCAACGAACATTCAGTGGGCCTGATCGCGCAAGACGTGGAAAAAGTTTTCCCCGAGGCCGTATCGACAAACACCGAAAACGGGATTAAATCCGTCGACTACGGTAAAATGGTGGCCCCGCTGATCGAAGCTGTAAAATCCCAGCAAACGGAAATCTCCGATCTAAAATCGCAGATCAAGGAACTCAATGCGAAAATCGATACGCTGGCCAAGTGAGAAATATGCATCTTTGGCCCGCGCCTGTTGGCAAAAAACGGTTTATGGTCTATAATGGGGCAATAAGGACAAAAACGCGAAAAAATAGTCGGCTTTCTCGTTGCGTATAACACAAGCAAAAACAAAAAAATGAACGGAACTATCAAAACACTTACGGAAAGAGGCTTCGGATTTATTTCCCGCGAAGGGGAATCCAAGGACTTGTTTTTCCACTCCAAGGAATTGAAAGGCGTCGCGTACGATGAATTGAAGGTCGGAGATACCGTCTCTTTCGATGTGATCGATGGAGAAAAGGGCCCCGCGGCCATCAATGTTTCTCGCGCGTAATTGACACGTATCAAAAAGCGCTCCGATACTGTCGGGGCGTTTTTTGTTGTGCGGGCGCGCGGCGGCGGGTCAAAAGCACGCCCAAAACACCGTTTTAAAACACGGCATAACTTGCTTTTTTGTCCCAATCGTTGTAGGATATATGTATTCGAGTTTAGACAGCAAATAGATAAACCAAAATTCACGGTTTTTGCGGGCAAAATATCGAATTATATTTTTTACATTTCAGAGTTTCGCCTCCCGGGGTACGAACCCGCGGGAAGCGACCAAAGGAAGCTTCCTTTGGAATCCTCATTAATTTTGTTCCCAGGGCAAGCCCGGGCCCACAAATTAATAACATTTGGAACTCACGCGACACGAAGTCGCTTTTTGTTTAGATCAATGCCCATGACACAACAAGAACTATTCTTATCGGAACACAACAAATTATCGCCCCTGAAATTGAGGGCGACGGCCGCTTTGCTGACACGTTTCAAATCGGAGAAACCTTCCCTTTTTACCGATGATTGCTGGCCTCTGGAAAAGTTGCGCCGCCCGTTCCTGCTATGGATGACATCGTTACCGGGACAAAAACATAAAACTAATTAATAACACAAAAAATATGAAAAATTCGCACAACCCGAACAAAAATAAAAATAAAGCCGCGCACCGCCGCTTTTTAAAAAAACACCGCAACAAGTAATTGCCAGACGATCGATCAGGAAAGCACCGCTTCAAGCGGTGCTTTAATTAACGGCGATAAATGTTAAGATGATTCCATTGAACTCAATGGTCTGCCGGATCGCGCCACAATGAAAAAACTACTCAAACAATATTTCGGTTACGATGACTTCCGGCCGCTGCAAGAAGAGATCGTCAATCACGTCGTTAAAGGAAACGACTGTTTTGTTTTAATGCCCACCGGAGGCGGAAAATCACTTTGCTACCAATTGCCCGCGTTGAAATTTAAAGGTCTCACCCTGGTCATCTCGCCGCTTATCGCCCTGATGAAAGACCAGGTGGACGCGTTGCGGGTTTGCGGAATCGCCGCAGAATTCATAAATTCGTCATTATCGCCCAAGCAAATATCGGAGATCTGCCAACGCCTCGAAAAAAACGAGATAAAGATATTATACGTCGCACCGGAAAGGTTTGCGTCTCCCGAATTCCAGAAATTTTTAAAAAGATTGGACATCAGCCTGATCGCGGTCGATGAAGCCCATTGCATTTCCGAATGGGGCCACGATTTCCGCCCCGACTACCGCCATTTGAATCTGCTGAAAAGCATCTTTCCCTTGACGCCATTGATCGCCCTTACCGCCACCGCCACCGACAAGGTCCGTGAAGATATCGCCAGCCAGCTGCAGTTGGAAAAAGCCAGCCTTTTCATCTCAAGCTTCAACCGGGAAAATCTGCGCGTCAGCGTTATCGAAAAAAAACAGTCGTTCGAAAAACTTCTGGCACTGGTAAGAAAATATAAAAACGAATCCGCGATCATTTACTGTTTCTCAAGAAAGGAAACCGAACAGATCGCCAAAGACCTGAGAACCAAAAAAATGAACGCGCGCGCCTACCACGCCGGCATGACCGCCGGCCAAAGATGCGAAACCCAGGAGCTGTTCATAAAAGACGAAGTGGATATCATCGTGGCCACGATCGCTTTCGGAATGGGAATCGATAAGCCCGACGTGCGGCTGGTAGTCCATTATACCTATCCCAAAACATTGGAAAATTATTACCAGGAGATCGGCCGGGCGGGCCGCGACGGATTGCCCAGCGACTGCGTGATGTTTTATACCTATGCCGACACCAGGAAACACGAATTCTTCATCAACCAGATCGAAAACGACGAATCAAGGAACCGCGCCCAGGAAAAATTGAACGAAGTGAAAACATACGCCGAGCTTTCGACGTGCCGCAAAAAATACCTGCTTGGCTATTTCGGGGAAAAACTCGCCGGAGATAATTGCGGCGGTTGCGATAAATGCCAGGCGCGCGGCGGCAACAATAAAACGATCGACGCAACCGCGATCGGCAAAAAGATCGTAACGGCGGTGATAAAAACCGGGAACCGCTTCGGTAAAAATCACGTCATCGACGTCTTGCTGGGCAAAAAAAATAAAAAGGCAACAGACTACGGCCACGATAAAATTTCCGCCTTCGGAACCGTCAACAACATGTCGGGCAATGATCTTGGCCAGGTCATCGACCAATTGGTAAATACGGGCTTCCTGGAAAAAAGCACCGGCAAATACCCGGTCCTGTCGGTCACCCTGTCGGGCGCGGAATTTTTGCAAAGCGACGCGCCGCTGAAAATTACCGCGCCCGTCGTTGAGCCGGTGATCGAGCTGGTCCGGGAAAAGGGAGAACTTGATTACAACCAGGATCTGTTCAACGAATTGAAAATACTGCGTAAAAAATTGGCCGACAAGGATGGCGTCCCGTCGTTCGTTATTTTCGGCAATAAGCCGCTGCAGGAAATGGCGTACTATTTCCCGCGCGACCTGAAAGCCTTTGCCCGCATCGGCGGCGTGGGCGCGGCAAAACTCGAACAATTCGGAAAAATATTCGTGGACGTCATAAACCGCTTCGCCGAAAAAAACAATATTGAATCAATAAACATTCCCGCCAAAAAAAGATAAAATAGAAACGGATCCATTGCTATTTTACGGGCGGCATCAAGCCTTGGATGATGGCAATCTCCTCTTCCTGGGAAAGCATGCCGGTATTGATCGAAATATGGTAATAGCATGAATCCCGGTAATCGTAATTATATAACCGGCGCCCGGCCGCGATCTCATCCACTTCGCGTTGCTGGATTATCTGCTTCACTTCTTCGATCGATTTATCCTTATACTTTTCCAAACCGACCGCCCGCGACGCGCGCGTTTCCAAATCGGCGGATAAAAAAACCAAAAGGACGGGCAGGTTGCGCAAATAGATCGCGTACCGGCTGTCGCCGATGATATTGCCTTTGATGATCGCTTTGGCGAAATCGATGTTCACCTGTTCCAGATCTTTTGTCGCGGTCGTGCGCCAGAATTCTTCGAAGCTCACCTCCTGATCGGGACAAACCTGGCGCCATCTTGACCGCCACAGGTCGCCCACCGAATAAACCGGCCAGCCATAAAGCTCTTTTAACTTTTGGACCAATGTGGTTTTACCCGAGCCCGGCAATCCGGAAAATACAATACTTTTATATTTCATTCGTTTGGGTTGTTATCAATCTTGATCGTAAAATAATTTCACTCTTTGGGCATGACACTGCCAATGATCGCGGCCTCATCGTCCACCGACAATGACTTGGTATTAATGACCAGGTCGTAATAGGATGAATCGCGGTAATCGTAATTGTATAAACGCCGCCCCAAAGCAACTTCGTCAACCTCGCGTTGGCGGAGTATCTGCCTGATCTCATCAACCGATTTGCCTTTATATTTGTCCAATCCGAAAACCCGCGACGCGCGCGTTTCCAAATCGGCGGATAAAAAAACCAAAAGGACGGGCAGGTTGCGCAAATAAATGCCGTACCGGCCGTCGCCCACAACATTTTTCTTGGCGATGATATCGCAAAAATCGGTATCGGTTTGCAGATTTTCCTGCGTGGAAGTCGTGCGCCAGAACTCCTCGAACGGTACCTCCTTGTCGGGGTATTTTTTTTGCCACCGCTGCCGCCACAGGTCGCCCACCGAATAAACCGGCCAACCATAAATCCCGCCTAACTTATTGGCAAGCGTGGTTTTCCCCGCCCCCGCCAATCCCGAAATGACAATGCTTTGATATTTCATAGCGCAGTTTAAATATTACGCGAATAAATGTATAATTAGAACAATACTGTCGGATGTTTGATGACCGGCAATTATCAAATATTCTAAACGTAAACAAAAAAATAATCAAACAAATATGATGATAGAAAGCATATTTTGGGGAATTTTGATCTGGATCCTGTTCCGTTTCGTCGTCACCGGCCTTTACGTGGTGGAACAAAACGAACGCGCCGTAAAAACCGTTTTCGGGAAGGCCCGCCGCCTGGGCAAGGCAAGTACTCTGGATAACCCGGATTTTTCCAATCTGTTGAGCGTCGACGAAAGGGACCGCTACAACTTCCCGCAATTGGTGGTCATAAAACCGGGAGGCCCGTATTTTAAATTTCCGTGGGAAAAAATCTATAAGGTTTCTGTGGCAACGAACCTGGTCAGTATCGCCTATGACCCGGAAGACCGCTACGCCAACAGCCAAAACACTGTTTTGGAAGCGGTAACCAAAGACCAACTCAATATCAGCCTGAAAGGCCAATTGCGCTACACGGTTTCGGAGCGCAACCTGTACGCTTTCCTGTTCGGGATCCAGAAACCGATCGCCCATGTAATGGGTTATTTCATATCGATACTCCGCGAGCGCATCGCGAACTTCGAAGCCCCGAAAAAAGACGCCAACGCCCTTGACCCGATATCGACTTCCCTTCCCGGCGTCTTCGGAATCTCAATCAATGACTTGAGAAAAAATCTGGGAGATTTAAACCGCCACATGGAAGAGGAATGCAGATCTTCCGCCGCCCGCTACGGGATCGACCTGGACGCGGCGCTGATCACCGATATCGAACCTCCCCAGGAAGTGGAATCGGCGCTGGCGGCGATCAACACCGCCCACAACCAGGTATCTTCCGAGATCAGCCTGGCGCAAGCCGGCGCCGACCAAAGGATCGTCCAGTCAAAACGCGCCGTGGAAATAGAAACTTTGAACGCCCAAGCCGAAGTCCAGCTGCTTGAAAAATTGTCAGCCCAATTGATGGAGATCAAAACCGGCGACAAGAAAACCCTGCCCGCGTATTTGCGCAATGTCAGGCTTGCCCTCCTGTCGAAGGCCAAGACCATTATCCTGGAAACAAGGAAATAAACCGGGCCGAATATTAAATAAAACCACAAACATGGATATAACAATAATCATATACGCGTTGATGATCGCCGGCGGGCTTTATTCCGCCGAAATATTTTTGCGCGGCCTGGGAACATTGTTCGGTTTTTACGCGGTCGTGGGTGAAAAGGAAGCCCGGGTCTATATTTTGTTTGGCGATATCGTGGGAACGATCGACACGCCGGGTTTCCACTTTCTCTGGACAGAATTCGGATGGCGCGCGCTGTTTGTCAATTGGCTTGGAAAAGCATACGCGCGCAAATTGGGGCTTGACCAGGAATATTTAAGGAGCATCCCGGTCAATTCCGAGGAAGGAACCCCGATGGGCATCGGCGTATGGTGCGAAATGTTCATCTCCGATCCGGTCGCCCATATCTTCAAAAATGTGGATCCGCAAGGATCGTTGAGCGCCAACGTCAAAAACGCGACCATCAAGCATTTGAGCAACCTGCCACTGTTGGAAATGCTGGTAAACCGCCACGGCATGAGCCAGGCGGTGCGCGAGGAAGTCTCCCCGGAATCGAACCAATGGGGATACAAGCTCGGATCGGTGTATATCCGCAAAGTCCATTTCCGCGACGATGAGATGGTAAGGCAGATCGAAGGCAAAGTGGTGAACCGCCTGCGGCAGGTAACCTCGGCGATAAAACAGGATGGCCTAAACCAAGTCAACATCATAAAGAGCAAAGCCGAACAGGAAGCTTCGGTAGAGTTTGCACGCGCCTCAAGCATGCGGCCCAAGATCGTGGGCGAAACCATCCGCCAGATCTCAAAAGACGCCGAGATCCTTTCAAGCATCTTTGATATCCTGGAATACCAAAAGATCATCGAAGGCAACAACAATCTCACTTTGATTCCCGAAGGATCGGGTGGCGGAATACTGACGCAGCTGCTTACCGCCAACGACGCTAAAAATACCGGCGCGGAACGCGTAAAACAAATCGCCCCGGTCGCGTACAACACCGACCAAACAAAAAACAAGCCTTAGGCTTGTTTTTTGTTTGGCATTGGATCACGGAACGGCCGCTCTTTTAAAGAGCGGCCGTTAATTTTAATAATCCCTTAATTTCTTCAAGCTCGCGTGATTGCGGATCTTTTCCAGCGACTTGGCTTCGATCTGGCGAATACGCTCACGGGTCACGCCGAATTCCTGCCCGACCTCCTCAAGCGTGTGAGTCACGCCGTCCTCAAGGCCGAACCGCAGGGCCAATATCTTCTGTTCGCGCGGCGTAAGGTCAACCAGAACCTCATGCAAGCGATTCTTAAGAAGGCTCCGGGCGGCATCAAGCGACGGGGACGTCACTTTGTCATCGGCGATAAACTCCGCCAAAATGCTATCCTCGCCTTCCTCGCCCACCGGCGTCTCCAAGGACACCGAATCCTGGGAAATTTTTTGTATGTAACGCACCTTGGAAACCTCCAAACCGAGCTCGGAAGCGATTTCCTCGGGCAAAGGCTCGCGACCCAAAAATTGAAGAAGTTTTCTTTTCGCCTGGGTGTACTTTGAGATCGTTTCGATCATGTGCACCGGAATGCGCACCGTGCGCGCCTGGTCGGCCAGCGCGCGCGTGATCGCCTGGCGGATCCACCACGTGGCGTAGGTGGAAAATTTATAACCTTTGCGCCAGTCGAATTTTTCCACGGCGCGGAATAAACCCAGATTGCCTTCCTGGATCAGGTCCAGCAACGACAAATGGGCGCTGCGGCCGATATATTTGCGCGCGATCGAAACCACCAGCTTAAGGTTGGACTGCGTCAGGCGTTTTTTGGCTTCCAGGTCGCCGGCCTCGATCTTTTTGGCCAGGTCCTTTTCGTCATGCGCGGTCAGGCCGGGTATCTGCCCGATTTCTTTTAAATACATCTGCACCGGATCGATCTTCGATTCCAAGCGGCGCTTGACGACTTTATCACCGATCTCCAATAATTCACGCGCCTCTTTCACTTCGATCCCGCGCGCCTCCAGCATCTGGTAAAGCTCATCTAACCCGAACACGTCCTTTTCAACCTCGGGGAAAAAAGACAAAATCTCCGAATATGTGACAAAGTTCCTTTCCCTGCCCTTTTCTATGAAAATTTCAAGCTTGCGCGGATCAAAAACCTTGGCCGACATCACTTTTTCTTTGCCCGCTTTTTTAACCGCTGGCCGCTTTTTCGCGACCGCTTTCACGGGCGTTTTATTCAATTTTTTTGCCGGAGTAACCTTTGGTTTGGCAACCGTTTTCGCCTTCTCCTTTTTTAAAATTTTCTTCATAGCAGTTTGCGCAGAACTTTTTACTTGGTTAGATTTAAACTGTCCCTCTTGCCGGATTTGTTTGTTTTTGGAATAACGCCGCTTTGGATCCCGCGATCATTTGGCGGGATCTTTTTTTACTTGCCTTAATTTAAGATCCTGTATCAATTTGAAATTGGCATTGATCTTGTCGCGCAGTTCCTCGATCTTTCCCGGATCGTTACGGCCCTCGGTGGACTTCATTTCCCGCTGCATCTGTTCCATGGCAATCTTCAAGCGGCTGTCGATTATGCCCCTGTCTCCGTAAACATGGCATTCCAGCTCATTGGCCGCGTCCCTCTCGCTGGCCGTATCTGATTCGGCCAAAATCGCCAATATATCGCAATAATTTTTCAAATCCCCTGTAAAACCGTCTACCGACGTCTGGCCACTTTTAAAAACGGTAATGATCTTTTGCCCGTTTTCCGAAAAAAAAGCCACTGTCGAATCGTCGATGATCTTCGCGGATTGGGGAAACTTCAACAATAATACCAACACGCGCTCTTCCAAACGCTGTTCCCGCGATTTGACCGATGAAACAACCTTAACTTTATCCATGCTCGGCAAAGCGGCATATTGGTCTAGTTTAACCTTTTTTAGCTCTTCTCTCAAGTCCTCCTCGCGGGCCCCCAGATCGCGGCTCAATTTCTGCAACCAGAACGATTGTTCGATACTATTGGTAATACGCTTTATCGGCGGCAAAAGCAACCCGGAGATCTGCCGCTTCTCCTGCGGCGCCGAAACGTCCCGGCCGGCGAAGGCCCGCTCAAAATAGAATTCCATGATTGTTTTCGTCCCCGCCACGGCCTTGCGCCATTCTTCGGGGTCGAGAGCAATGACATCGGCCGGATCCTTATCTTCAAAAGGAGGCCGTGCCACGCTCACGTTGAACCCCTGCGCCAAAGCAAGATCGATACCACGGCTGTTGGCGGTATCGCCCGCAAGGTCCATGTCGTATCCCAAAATGATATTGTCCGTGAAGCGCTTCAAAATTTTCAACTGGTAAGGCGTCAGCGCCGTACCGGAGCTGGCCGCCACATTTTCCACCCCCGCCTGCGCCGACATAATGACATCGGTGTAACCCTCGACTAAAACACAGGCGTTCTGTTTGCGGATCGCCACCTTGGCGCGGTCCAGGCCGTAAAGCAGGCGGCTCTTGTCGTACAACAAAGTATTGGTGGTATTCAAATATTTCGCCTCACCCTCTTTGGGGGTTCCGAAAACCCGGCCGCCAAACCCGACCACCTGGGAATTGAAATCAAAGATCGGAAACATGATCCGTCCGCGGAAACGGTCATAAACCCGGCCGCGATCGCTTGAAGCCGCCAGCCCCGCGCCGATGATCTCGGCATCGGTATAACCTTCGGATGCTAGAAAATCATGCAATCCCTGCCAGGAATCGGGCGAATAGCCGATCCTCCAGGACGTGATACTCGCCGGCGCCAATCCCCGCCCCAAAAGATATTTTTTTACATCTTGGCCAATGGCGCCGGCCTCCAATTGTTTTTCAAAAAAATTTGCCGCCAAATCGCAAACATCATACAAACGCTGCCGTTCGGTTTTCAATTCTTCCATCTGGCGCGGAAGTTTTTTCAATTCCACGCCTGCCTTGGCCGCCAATATGCGCAGCGCGTCGCCAAACTCCACCCCCTCGATCTCCTGCACGAAATTAAAAATATCGCCCCCTTTCTGGCACCCGAAACAACGCCACATCTGCCGGGTCGGGGAAACAAAAAAAGAGCCGCTTTTCTCGGAATGGAACGGACAAACCGCGTTGAAATTGGCACCCGATTTGCGCAATTTCAAATATTGGGCAATGAATTCAACAATATCCAGCCGGCTTTTGATTTCTTCTATCGGAGAATCCATATTATTGAACGTAAAACGTAAAACCGAAAGTTAAAAACAAAAATATACCCTCCCTGATTTGCGCTTTTCGCTTTCAGTTCTACGCTTTTGGCGTGGTATAATCATATTACTCAATTTAATTAAAAAAACAATGCGATTGGCGATAATTTCCGACACCCACGACAACCTGGCGACTTTGGACAAATTCCTGGCATTTATCAAGGAAAACAAGGCCGAAATGCTGATCCACTGCGGCGATATCGCTTCCGGGCAAACCCTGGAACGCCTGGCCAAAAACTTCGACGGAAATATCCTGGCGGCCTTTGGGAATATGGACTACAAGGACAGCGTCGAGAAAGCGGCAAAAAAATATCCACGGAAGGTAAAGATTTTTGAAACCTTCGGCTCCACTGAATTCGGCGGACTGAAGATCGGCTTTTGCCACCACAAGGAAACCGCTCTGGTCCATCACGAAAAACAAAAATTCGACTTCATCTTCTATGGCCACACCCACAAGCCGTGGCTGGAAACCATCGGCGACTGCCAGTTCGCCAACCCCGGAACCCTGGCAGGAATGTTTTACGGCGCGACGTTCGCGCTGCTGGACCCGGAAACAAAAAAACTTGAATTGAAAATAGTGAACCGGTTATAAGAGCCCGTAAAATACAAAAGCCTCCCTTACGGGAGGCTTTTGTAAAAAGCCGCAAAACTATTTCTTGATCATCGAATTCGAAGCCTCCGGTTTTTTCTGCGCGAAAACATAAATATAAATGATCTCCAAAATTCCCACGGTATTGATCACCATCAATGCCGCGAACCAATACATCTGGTTATTGCGCGCGGCTTTCCAAAGCGCGACGCCTTTCCAGGCCAGGGACCAAGCCACCAACGCGATAAATATCCACATGCTGATCGTTGCCGCCGGAGTGCCTCCGGTGAAAAACTGGCTCATAAATTGCGGGTATGTGTTCATAGTTCAAAATATATAATTATTTATCATTTTGTCTCGACCATTTTAGTCCTCCCGCATAAAGACTTTCCCGCTGTAGTCCGAATCTTCCCGCTGCGAAACAATTTAATTCCGCAACTGAAATCTTTACGCGGCAGAACTTTTCCTCCCCGCAAAACGCTTGATCACTTTTATCTCCCGGTTGGGAACAATATGGATCGCCCCGGACTTTCCTTCAATAACCGTAGAACGCAGCGATATTGCCAACACTTTTCCCGTAATTCCGGCGATCTTGACCTTGTCACCAATATTATACTCGCCTTCCACGATTATGAACAGCCCGGCGATAAAATCCGTGAGCAAATCCTTGGCCGCCATGCCCACTGCCAAACCCACCAAGCCGAGACCCGCAAGTATCGGCGCCAGGTTAAAACCGAACTCCGGCAGCGCGGTCATGATCGCAACGCCCCAGATCGCGGCGGATAAAACACCGTTGATCGCCTTCACCACCGTGCCGATCCGCCTTTTCTGCGAATCTCCGATCGCGTTCTTATACTTGGGCCGGGGTATGTTATCAAGGACCGGCAACAGGTTCTTTCTCGATAATGCCGTCCGCGTCAAAGCGCTCGTTACGGCCGCAATCGCGATTATCGAAAGCACCCGGCCGCCATGCCCGGCGATCCATTCGGAGAAAGAATTGTAAATATCGATGAAAATAAATGAAAGATCCATAATCCTGATTATTATGAAATAATAGCACAATGCCGCTCTAATTTAAATAGCCTTTGGGTGCGGGTACAAAAAGCCGGATACTAAAAACGGCACCGAACGGTGCCGTTTTAGAATGCGATACTCTAGATTTCGTCCGCTTTTTCCGTATCCTTATCATCCAGATCAACTGCCTTGCAAGCCTTAACCGCTTCCTTGTAGGTCTTCCAAGTTGCGATCTCCGCCTTCTTATATATCGATTGGGCCGTTCTTTTCGCTTCCGCGAATGTACTATCGGCTTTCTTGATTGCAGCCTTTCTTTCCGCATTATTGGTCAGACCCCAAGCCGCAACCAAATCTGCACCCCTTTTCGACAAGGCGCTATCAATCGAAGCAGTCATCTTTCTGTAGTCCGCCAAGGTAGCTCCTTCGCGAACACCCACCGCAGCTTTAACACAATACAAATCCGCCGGCGCCATCGCCGCCGTGCCGGTCGCGTTGCCGCCCCTCTGGGCGTTGAGCGAATTCATCAAATTTTTAATTTTAGCCTGCAATTCAGCGATCATCGCCCTGAGAGCTGCGTCGTTGGTTCCCGCGTTTGCCGTAGAAGTGGCATTGCCATGCTGCATGAATGCCTGGCCGTTACCATTCCCGTTGCCATTGCCAATACCGATCGCGGATACCGGCGCGGACGCGATCACAAACAAGCAAACCGCCAAGATCAATGTCGTCAATGCAATTAATTTTGTTTTCATGTTTATTTTTTAAGATTAAACTTCACGACCTTTGGCAATCCATTAAAAGGATTTTAAAATAGGATTGCGGCTCGCATTACATAATCTGCCGCAACATTGTGATCATAGCACAATATCGGCGCATTTTTAACGCACACTAGCAATAATTGTTTTTCAACTCCTTGCGGCGCGCGGCATAATCCGGGATCGCCACCGCCACCAGATCCCAGAACCGGCGGGAATGGTTAAGCTCGCGCAAATGGCATATCTCGTGGGCCACAATGTAATCGCTTAAACGGTCGGGCAACAGCGCGATCCGGTAATTGAAATTCAAATTCCCTTTGCGCGAACAGCTCCCCCAGCGCGTCCTCTGGTCGCGGATCGCCAAGCGGTTGAAAACCACATTGTAAATGCCGCTGAATTTTTCGATCTTTTCCAACGCCAAACGGCGCGCCGCCGGCGCGTGGTTTTTAAAATCGGCCTTGGTCCCGCCCGCCATCAACCCCTGTTTGTCTTTTAACCGCCGGATCATCTTTAAAACCCAAACCGATTTTTTTACCAAAAAATCGTCAACAAAACTTTCCGGAAAACGGCGCGGCCTTACCGCCACGACTTCACCGCCCGGCCTGATGGTTATCCGCAAATTCCTCGCCCGCAGACTGGTTTTCAACAAATAAGCCACCCGGCAGCCGTTCAAAACAACCTCTCTGTTTTGATCACTGTTCATTTAGATATTTGATAATGGTTACGGGCTGACGGCTAGCGGTTATCACCCGATCCGTGCAAAACCCCGCGCTCCTGGCGCGATTCCAATTTGGCGATATTCTTTGACGCGATATCATCCATCTCCAAACCCAACTCCACCCCAAGATTGGCGATGTACCAAAGCACGTCGCCCAACTCCTTTTCCAGCTCGCGCCGCTGCTCGTCGGTCACCACGCCATTGCCGTCGCGGATGATCTTTTTGATCTTCTCGGCAACCTCGCCGGATTCGCCGCAAAGGCCCAGCACCGGATAAATGAAATTTTTCCCCGCCCCACTGTAGATCGCGGTCTTACGCGCTTTCTTTTGATATTCGTTGAATTCCATAAGTTTGGTTTTATTAATTTTTCATTCTAATCCATTATCTTTAAAGAACCAAGCGCCTTGACAAAATATAGTTAATATTGTATAAAATTATCATGAAGCTGAGTGTATTGTTTTTTGCATGGTTGATCTTCGGATCACTCATCGCCAGTTTAGCTGTAGACCAACTCGCAATCTCAACAGGCAACGCCGCTTACGGGCGTCTCAACTTCGATATCAACGGCAACCGCGCAGATATTGATATCGACACCCACCAAACAATGTCGGAACCACAGCTAATTTATAATGCCGGAAGCTTAACAAAATTCTTATTTGCCAAAATTATAGTCTATATATTGATTCTGTTGGCAATTGGCATCGGAGCTTATCGCTACGATAAAGATTCCCGGTAATCGGCAAAAATTAAAAGATGGAAGCCAGATGAAAACAATTTGTTTGATGGCTTCTTTTTATTTACTTAGCCGATGCGGACGCGCGAGCGCAATCCCTCGTTTAGGGTCGAACGCTTCAGGTCGGAAATTTTCATCAAAAAATTCAAAGAACCGATCTGCGACAGTTTGTCGATCTTGCGATCCCCGTCGGGAACGATCCACAAACAAATTTTTTCCACATCCAGGGTGTGGCCTTCAAAAACGACCTGGCCGCGGCTTGTTTGCAAAAATTTGATCACGTTTATCGCCTGGTCAACGGTATAATTCACCGCCTCGATGTTGCCAAATTTTACGAAGTAAAGCGTTCCGTCCTTATAAAGGTCGATCTTATTGACCCGGAATTTCTGGTCGATTACGGCAATCGCCTTCCGGCAATCAATGAACCCCGCCTTTACCTGCTCTTCTATGAACTCATCCAAATTTTTCGCCGCGCTTTCGTCCTTGCTTTTTTCGATCGCGATCGAATCCGCCACCCGGCGCAAAAAGTTAACGAACGACTGGTTGTAGCGATACCACTTGCCGTCGATCAGGCAAACATTCTCTTCTTCGATATTGAAATCAAGCATCGCTTTCATGTTTTTCGAACGCTCGCGCCCCTCGGGATCGTAGACCCTTATTTTGATATCGTTGATCTGCTCCATCACGTTCACGTTCTGGGTATTGAAAAAATTCTGCAATGCTTTTTTATCGAGATTGCCCTTATCCGAAAGATTGCCGTAGGAACCCTGCAAATAAAACGAATACTGGCAGCTGTCGTTGGCGATCAAAACGATCTTGTCGTGATCCGGCCCGGACAGCGTCTGCACCAGCTTGGCATCCAGGTCTTTTACCCGCAACGGGTCGCGCACGACAACCACCTTGGGCAAGTCCATTCGCGGCGGTTGCGCCAAAACTTCCTCGATCCTTTTTACGAACGCGGGCAACTGGTCAGGGGCGATGTCCATGGAAAATTGCACCGCGGTGCCAAAGTTTGCCTCGCTGCCCCACAGCGCCGGATCAATCGTCGACGCGCGGATCATATCCAGCGACTCGCCGCTCTCAAACTCGATGCGGTTGCCCGACTCGTAACTGGAAGCGACGCGGTTGCGGCGCGATTTGAAAAATTTGGAATTCTTGATCTTGACCCGGTCGGCGGCGATGCGCTGCGCCATATTGATGCCGAAATCCTGATCGCAATAATCCTTTATCCGGGTATAGGTTTTGCCGAGCGCCGCGGCGTAGCAAAAACTGTCCGAATAAATGAAAAACGCGGCCGAGTAAACGATGTTCTTCGGCGACTCCACGCCGTCCAAAAAATCGCGGTAGGTTTTGGTCCACCAGATCTCGCTGCCGTCCGGATCGCGCGAATACAAAAACTCAAGCGTACAGCCGTCAACCTCTACCTTCTTGGCCATCTCCAATCCGTCCGCGCGCAGTTTTTCGATCAGCTCAAACCTCTTCTCCGGCCACAATCGGTATAAGTTATATTTTGCCATAGTTACAAATTTAAAGCGCAACGGATTCCGTTGCACAAAAACATATTACCATTAAATTTATCAAAACCAAACCCGCGTAAATACTGCAAAAACCGATTAAACCAATAAATACAATTGCCAACAATATCGAAACCGTTTCGCTTGAAATACAATAAAAAATTCACCAAAAACCACAAAGCGGTTTTTTTATTTTTTTAATTTATTGAATACCCAAGCAATGGCGATTGCGATCAGTAACGATTGGAAAAAATTTCCTGGCCCAAGCCATAAGAAAAGCAACGCTATCGACAGTGCGCCTCCAATTATTTTAATCCATTTCGAAACTCCAAACAGCATCGCCAAAATAATCAACAAAGCTATTGCGGCTATTCCCAGTGCGATTAGCCAGAATTTAAAAGCAATTCCGATTGCCATTAAAACAATAAATCCGATAAACAGATAAATGACCCCTTGCCACGTATCTTGTAATAGTTTAACAATACTCATTACCTCCACATCCCCCCAAACCACACGCGGATCGCTTTAAAGAATCTAATGATGAAGTTAGGTTCTTTTTTTGGTTCGGGAGTTATTACTGGAGCGACCGGGGCCGGTTCTGATGCTGTTTCAATTTGGGAAGCGTCAGAACTCGTTGTAGCCTCAACAACCGTTTCCTCAATCTCTAAAACAGGCTCTGTGGTCTTGGCAACCTCTTTGACTGCCACAGATTCGGTTTTGGGTATTATCGGGATTACAACGGGTTTCGTTACGACTGGCACAACGGGGATGATCGGAGTAACGACCGTAACGATTGCCGGGGCAGGTGCTTCAATTTTTGGTGCTTCGCTAGCAATCTTATTATTTATGTTTGCCAATAAGGATGCTGTGTATTTTTCTTGATTTTCCTGCTGTTTTTTATCAAAAGCGGTTTGTCCCATTAATTCGCATTGAGTATTAACTTGGCCCGTGGCCGAATTAAGATCGTACTGTTTTGACTCTATTTGCGATTGAATTAATTGTTTCTGGTTGTCGGCATCTCGTTTAATTTTTTGAGTTGCTGTACTTACTTGAGAGGATACGATCCCTGGTCTTGTTTCTATATTATGAATTTGATTATTGGTTTCCGTATCAATTTGTGATATTTCCAATAAGAGATCTCTATAATCTTTTTCAATATTAACGGTATTAAATTTTAACTGCAAAGATTGATATTCGCTTAAAGTGCAAAAATGTTTTATCCCGGCACATTCACTGGAAGAAATATAGTTTTCCGAACTATCGCGCCAACCATCGTTGCAAATAACACTGCCGTCCCAATCCGGCAGTAAATTACAATTTATCCCGCCGTGCCAAGAACAAGTGCCGCCCTCTGCACTCACTATATTTGCGAGCATCACTCCCGCCGCTAAAAGTAAAATAAGTTTTTTCATAATAATTTCATTAAAAACATCGGTTAACAACCGATCCCGCCCATCCAAAATGCGTATTTAGCATATTACCAGGTAAAACGAAGCCGATTGAACGCGGCAATACGCAGTACGCTATCTACGGCGATAACGTGATCGCCATCACCCGGGACTATACCAACGATATCGCGGCGATATTGGAAGCATACGGGTTACGATTCAATACAATCATTACCCGCACAATTATTCTTTCCAATCTTCGATCACAATACCGTTGCCGCGTTTTTTGACAACGACTTTTTGTTTTTCCTTCCACCCAAGTTCAGAAAGGATGGCTTTGGGCAAAGTAACGGCCAGCGAAATTTTACCCAGCCGCATCAATTTACGAGTGCTTTCATCTGTGATTTTACGATCCATATTGGCCTAAATTGAATATATTTAAGTATATATTCAAACATATACCAAGTATATACTTACTTGCCGCAATAAACAAAACTTCCATAAATAGAATCCATGGAAGTTTAAAACATATTTTTAAGCTAAGACAAACCTACCGGTATAAGCCATCAGTTCGGCTTTGTCGACAACATGGCCGTCCTCGACGATTGTCGTGGACGGCAGAGTGCGGCACGCGGTGTAACAATTAAAAATCCGCCTCAACGGCGGAATTTAAAAGCTAATTAGCTAATTTGATTTCAATTTTAGACTTGCCTTTTTCGCAATTTCGCGTTGTTCTTCATTGGCGCGATGCGCGACATCCGTAAAAAGCCGTATTTTTTCATCAGATGAAGCATTTATCAAAAAATCGGAAAATTTGCTTATTTTCTTCTCGGTCCTCCCCTTTTTAAATACACGAATAATCTTGTTTAAAATTTCCATATTTTTTGTATTCTAAATATAGCCACTTAATGGATATTCGTCAATATTTTTTCCTCCAGGCACAATTTCATCAATATATTCAACCGAATTCTTTTCAAAATCTTTTTTAACTAAAAAAATACCGACTTCGTCGCCATAATTAATTCGTACGCGATTTACCGCTTCTTTCGCATTGCGAAATTGTTCATCAAATTTTTCTCTCGGAATGTTTCTACCTTCGATTTTTTCCCTTAGTTGAGTGAATCTCCAAGCAACATCCGCTTTCTGGTAAAGATAAAATATAACGACCGAACGCTTTAATCCAAGAGATCGATTAATGTTTTCTATCGCTTTATTATATTTGGAAAATGTACCATCGAAAATAAAATTTTGCTTTTGCCTCAAAGCCAAATCATGTATTTTTTCAACCACCAAAGACACCGCCCCTTGAAATAAATATGAATTGTTACCCGTATATCCCGGCAACAAAGCTCGGATATCATCAGGGTCAATCCTGATCACCCTGCTCTCTTTGTGTTTTTCAATAACTAAAATTAAATTTTTAGAAAATTCTGTTTTTCCCGCCCCAGGCGAACCGGCCATAAAAACCGATACTGGCATCGCATCAGGTTTAAATATTTCCTTATTTGTTAATTCTTCCGCCAACCGCTTTTTATTATGTTTGGCAAAATCTATCGCCGCGGCGCGAATTTCCTCTTCATTAGCCATATGATTATTTTACCGGTACAACGCCATCAGTTCGGCTTTGTCGACCACGTGGCCATCCATCGCGGCGTTCAACTGCTCGACGGTTGTCGTGGACGGCAGAGTGAGGTGCTTATCAAGCGCGTAAAGCGTGAAAAAATAACGGTGGGTGCCGCTGGGCGGGCAAGGCGGAACATAATGGTTCTTTTTGTTAGTGGTTACCCCCTGCGACGCGCCCTTGGGCACGGAATCGATCTCGATGCTTTCCGTCTTGGGATCCATGTTCCACAAGATCCAGTGGATGAATATCCCTTCCACCGCGTCCGGATCGCGCAAAACCAGCGCCAATGATTTGGCGCGCTTGGGAACATTACTGATATCGAGCGGCGGATTCACTCCGTCCCCGTCGCAAGCAAACTCTTCGGGGAATCCGCCATTATGGCGGAAGCGCGAGCTGGTAAGTTCCATGTTATTTTTTAAATTATCTCCCTGGTCAACAAGCCCTTTCCTGTCCGCAAGCAAAAACCACGCAAAAAATATTGCCAACAGAACCAATACCGCAATAAACAAATCAAATATTATCATTTTAGTTATTTTTACGTGCGGCGCATTAAACATCCATTAACTTTAAATTAACAAACGGGCGAGGCGCAGTTCATCGTAGGTAACCTCGTCCCCGGCCATTTCCTTGGCCGGCGTAAGCGGATACCGGCCGTTCTCGTCTTTGCATTTTTTCAATATGGATTTAAGCTGTATCAATTTTCCCGTCGGTATATCTTTTGCCAAATTCTTTAAATTGATTGCCGGATCCTTTTCCTTGATCTTTTCGCAGTGGTCAATGATCGTGGCGGTGTTCAAACTCCGCTCGCGCGCGATCTGGATAAGGTCCAGGCCTTTTTGGACCAGATCTTTGGTCAGGCTGACGGAGTCGGGTTTCTTTATTTTCAATGCTTTTGTTTTTGTCTTTTTTGACGCCGGCGAATATTGTTTCGCTTTTGGCGCGTTGGCAATGCACTCTTTGACGTGTTTTTCCGACGCGCGGCGCATCGCGGCGTCGTATCTCAAAACCTCGTCGTTGACCCGCAGGGCAACCTCGTTAAAGCCCGTCAGCGACAATCCCGCCGACGTCCGCACGCGCGACAGCGCTACATAGCCCATTCCCGGCTCAAATGATTGCCGCAGATCGACCAAGGCCGCGTCCAGGCTCATTCCCTGGCTTTTATGCACGGTGATCGCCCAAGCCAAACGCAACGGATACTGCGTGATCTCGGCCTTGATATCGCCATCCTCGGCGATGTGCCAGCTGGCCGGGCCCACGTCCATCAAAACGCCGGAAACGGTGCGCACCATGATCCTTTCCTCGGCCAGCTTTTCCACCACGCCCAGCGTGCCGTTTACATATCCTTCCTCAAAATTATTCTTCACAAACATCACTCTTGCACCGATCTTCAAACGCAGCATACCGGGCGCCAGGCAACTTTTTTGCAAACGGTCGGAAAGCGCGGAGGGGCCAATCTGTTCCATTTTATAACAAAACTCTTTTCCTTCGATCTTGCCCAGCTCCAAATTGTTCTCGACCTCGACGTCAACGTTATGCGTGTAAAGTTTCGTCGGCTCGGCGTCGATTGTGATCTTGGCGCCGATCCGAGTTTTCAAATATTTTATCGTGTCGGCATCGGCGGCGTTGTTCCTTATGGCATTGAGCGCCTTTAAATAATTATCGTCGTTCTGGCGGTGCTGTTCGTCCAAATAACAAATTTTCAGGTCCAGATCTTTCCAGGCCGCCGAACCGTAAGCAAACAACGTGCCCTGGCCGTAATCATCGTCATCACGCTCACTGAAATCAAAGCCCATCTGCGGCGATCTGCTTCGCCGCGCGACGGAATCGGAAAACCCGCGCCGGATCGGCGGTAACTGGAAAAAATCGCCGCAAAGCACCACTTGCACGCCCCCGAAAGGCGCGTCGATCTGTTTGAAAGCGCGAAAAAGCTGGTCAGCAAGGTCCAGCTGGTACCCACCCAGCATCGACACTTCGTCGATCACCAAAACCGCCGTCCCCAAAAACCGGCGGCGCAAATAGCTCCTTTTGGTCAGCTCCTTAATATCGCGGTCGGAAAGCTCCTCACGCACCCCCAAACCGGTCCAAGAATGGATCGTAATGCCGTTCAAATGGGTAGCGGCAATCCCGGTGGACGCGGTCACCGCGGCATTGATGCCGCAACTTTTCAGCCAATCGATATAGCGGTTCAGCAAAAATGTCTTGCCGCTGCCCGCTGGCCCGGTAATAAACGCGTTCTTCCCGGATTTAAGTATTTCCAATGCCTGTTCTTGTGTCATTATGGTTATTCGCAACCGCTTACAGTACCATCATTCTATCTTTACCCGCCAAATTGAGCAAGAACAAAACCTGGATTATTTGGCACGTTTTGCTATACTGGTTCAATAAAGATACACATATAACAAACACCATGAAAAAAATCATCCTGTTCGCCATTGTCGCTGTCATTGCCATTATCGCCGTGATCGCCTTGACCGGAAAACCCAAGAACGAGCCAAAACCGACTGAAACCGAGAATCAACAACCCGTCAGCAAATTAAGCCCGCTCACCGCCAAATATATCGTTGAAGGACAGATCGTCAACCTTGAGAACGGCAAAGAGGAAACCATCGCCCCGTATGGCGCGGAAAAACAAACCACCGAAGTCTGGGGAACCCCGGCGGCCGGAGATCTCAATTCCGACGGCCAGAACGATTACGCCCTGATACTTACGCAAAAAACCGCCAATGATGTGGGAGTTTACTATTACGCCGCAGTGGCGCTTGCCGATGAAAAGAACGGCATCATCGCCGGATCGAACGCAGTGGCTTTGGGCGACCGCCTCGATGTGAAAGATATCGCGATCGTAAACAACGCCCTGCGCATCAATTATCTGGACTGGAAAACCGAAGGCGACAGCGTGGAAGCAAGCCCCACAAAACCGGTCACTAAAAGCTTTATCCTTGACGGAATAATGTTAAAGGAGCTGACCGAGAAACGCGCCAACGCCCAGGCCGAAGCCGCCTGCACCGACAACAGTGGCACCTGGAATAAGGAAGCCAACGAGTGCAAAGGTTTGAGCAAAGAATGGTGCGAAAAGAACGCCGGAAAATTCGAAAACGATATTTGCAAATTCTAATATCAAACCGTCAAACAAAAACCGCCCTTTACGGGGCGGTTTTTTAGAAAGAAAAACCCCCGGCTTTCAGCCGGGGTGTACGTTTGAAGGCAACGCCGTATACTAAAGCCGTCCGGCAGGACGGCTTTAGTAGGAATATGGCCATAAACCACAAACGTACAATACGTACA